>Ga0208158_1000126_pt1 | contig 33426 bp, 18 predicted proteins | sample 8_EtaG_FD_184081 | JGI IMG/M metagenome (GOLD analysis project Ga0208158, IMG submission 184081) | Marine viral communities from the Subarctic Pacific Ocean - 8_ETSP_OMZ_AT15162 metaG (SPAdes) (version 2) | ecosystem: Environmental > Aquatic > Marine > Oceanic | place: Pacific Ocean | collected...
GTCCGAAGACTGTTGCCCATATGTTTGAGTTCTCAGAACTTGGGCTAGAGATGGCACAGATGGATGACGGTGTAGGTGATGTTAGGGCTATTGTCCGTGAGGATATGGCAAAGCACCACGCTGAGATGCAGAACAAGATGCTACTAATGCCCCTTGAAGACTATGACATAAACGGGATTGGTGGAATGGAGAAGAATTACACTTCTCTCATGAAGGTTGTTTCTTCGTCTAAGGAGTTGGCGGCTATGGCTAACGCAGGTGATATGATACATCTTGACAAGGATAGTGAAACAGGAAGTGCTAGAGATGTTATGATAAGCACGAAACTATCCATGCTTTACGGTTCTCATGCGAGAACTGGAAACTCGGTTGGAACGGAAGCGGGCAACCGATTTATCGTTGATTCTAACAACGGTGGGTATCAAGAAACCGCATCTTTCATGGATGCAGTTGTGAACTTTGGTGATGGTTATCTGTCAACACAGGGTAGAACACTAACTCTATCCCTACTGAACACAGTAATCCGTGACCTACGATTGAACGGTGGCAACCCCAAGGTTATGCTGACTGGATACGATACCATTCAGCACATCTCGGACTTGCTACAGTCTCAGGAGAGGTTCATGGATGCAACGGAAATCGTGCCAACACACGGTGGAGTGAAGGGTGTCAAGGGTTCGGAAGTCGGCTTTAGGGTTGCTTCTTACTACGGAATACCCCTTATCCCATGCAAGGATATGCCACAAACTGGTCAGTCTGCCTCAAACAAACTGAGTGACATACTGCTTCTGGACACAGACCACCTATGGCTCGCAATGGTGAAGCCCACACAATACTTTGAGGATGGAATTGACAATGGAAACCCATTCGGTGTCAAGAAACTAGGGAACCAAGCAATGTACCGAACCATCGGTGAGACTGGATGTTCCTTCTTCCGTGGACAAGGTAAGATAACCAACATTACGAGTGCGTGAGGTGTTTTAGATGGCACACACAGTTACCATCCTTGCTGACCATAAGGGCTACACGGCCCCCCATGTGTCTGGTGATGAATACTATGTTGATGCATCTTTGCTTGTGACTGATGCTACTTCTGGAGGAGAGGTAATTACTGGTGCTTCTCTGGGATTGAGTAGAGTTAATGCAGTGCTGATTACTGGAAACTCGCTACCAGCAACATACCAAGTAGATGTGGAAATCTCTACCGCTAGTGCATATGAGAGCAACAGTAGTTTTGCTCTCTTGTTTACTGCGAATGACGGGGCAAACGCCGCCGCTACAGGGAACATCACAGACACCACTGTAAGAGTTAGAGTCTACGGACTCATTTGAGTAAAACATAAAGTAGTGACCCTCTTCCTAGAACAACAGGAAGGGGGTCATTACTCCCCAACAGTAGGTGAAAACATGGCTAAGGTAAAATACATCGGCATAGGAACAAAAGAATTATTGAGAGGCAGATACAAGTGGAGACAAGACGAAACTCTAGAAGTGCCTGCTAGAACTGCATTAGGCAGTATGATGGGATACAAGGATTTGGTAGTAGTATTTGATGAATCAGATAGAGAGTATATCACTAATGCACCAGAATTACAAAAGAAATCACTGATAAAGTGGTTTGGTGTGCGTGACTACCATCAAGTCTCGGAAAAACTTCTAGGTGGAAACCCTGCTAAGAGGAAACTCCCTAAGTTGAGAATAAAACCAATGAAAGAAAAGGTTCCAGAACCAGAACCAGAACCAGAACCAGAACCAGAAATGGAAAAGAAGTTAGCACCCCTTCCTCCAAAACTGGACAAACTAACGATAAAGCAACTAACACCTCTACTTGAGGAAAGAGGACTTTCTACGGAAGGTAAAAAAGCAGAGTTGATTGAGAGACTAGTGGAGGCATAGGTATGGTAGCAACAAGTGGAATCCTTACTCTTAGCACAGTAGTATGCACATCTAAGCACAAACTGATGAGCATAACTGCTACTACGATAGCGGATTGTTCTAGTTCTACTTTTTCAGTAAAGGTATGGGATTCTGATACTTCTACAACTACTGGTGATGTAGAAATGTTCAGAATACAAACAAAGGGAAATCATTCTACTGGACAAGGATTTAACTTTGAATTAGACACACATGGGGCAATTGCAGGCAAGGGTCTGTATGTTGAGATTGCAGGGACAGGCCAAGTCTCCATAACCTATGAGTGATTAAGATGCCAAGTATAGATACAGATACAAGACTAATAATGACAATACTGTTCGTGGGAGCAGTTAGTGGAGTAAATATTTACTTCTACACACTATACGGGATAACATTCCCATATGGTGCATTGGAACACGCCGTGTTATTCGGCATAGTGACAGTGGGAGGAATCATGTGCATAAAGGCCGCATTTGATTTGTTCATGAACGACTACATAGAAGAGTGGCTTCTTCAGCGTAGGATTGATTCGTATTGGCAGAGAAAGGCTAGGGAAGAGGATAACCGAAAGAGAGTTAGGGACTCCATTAGGACATTCCAACAGGCTAATCCCATGTCTAACATCTATGGTGACCAGAATCTACCACAGATGGAACCAGAACCACAAGGAGTCAATCCTACATTCCTAACGATAGAGCAGTAGTGTGAGGCATATGTATGGTCAGCGAAATCCTATTCGGAATGGATGAATCCACTCTCGCATATGATTTACAGAGAGCGCATTCTGCTGATATCTGGTTCCTAAGAGCAAGGTTTTGGTTCTGGGGATTAGTCGGTGGGTTGTCTAGTTTCATAGTAGGTCAAGCATTAGCGATTCTTGGTGTCAATACCCTTTCGATGACATGGAATGCTTTGGTAGACTTTTGGAATCATCTGTGGTGATTGAATGTCAGTAATGGCAGGGTTTGCCATTCTGATTGTCGAGGGACTCAATAAGATATATCAAAGAGTCCATGCTATCAATTTTGGAATATATGGTGCTACACAAGCAGGTAAAACCACCATGCACCACCAATTGAGAACAAGAGGCGAAGTACCAGACATTAGAGAAAGAACGGTGGGTAAAGGTAGGGCTACTAGGAAATACGTCAAATTAGATGGTGATGCTCATACGGTAAAGTCTGCTGATATAGGAGGGCAGACAATATATTGGAATGATTGGCTACATGACATGAAAACAAGGAGAGTGAAATACATCATATTCTTGATTGATGATAGGCACATGAATAAGCATTATGACATTGAGCAACAATTATGTTGGACGTATCTAATAGATACTATTTGTGCAAATGAATGGAGTCTGCCTAACGGTAAAAGAAAGAAGAAACGTGACCATGATTATCCTTTAGCAGTAGGCATTTGGGCTAACAAATATGACTTATGGAAAGACAGATACAACCACGATGGACCGATAGAAAAACACCCTATTTTTGACGCATTTAGGGATGGGATGCAACGTTTGAACGATAAAGGCATACCGTGTTTCAAATACATAGTTAGTGCTAAATCAGACTCAGAGATGGTTTACAGAGGAGTCCTAACAATGATAAAGGACTACTAATACGGGAGGCATATGTCAATGCAATATCAGATGCCATCTTTGATAGGAGCCGAAACCACTATGGCTTCTACGGCATTCATGAATAAGTTAGATGCCGCACGTTCACCGGGGTCTATTACTACTTATGAATACAAAAGCGTGAAACCCAAAAAACAACTGAAAGAAATCATAAAGGTCCTAAAACCCGAAAATAAGACATTTGTGAAAATACCATACAAATTCGCATACAACATCAAAGATAGGTGTGTAATATGTGGAACACACAAGATTTGGGATGTTAGTGATAACCTAAGACCACCACTACCACTACACAAGGTTCGGAAGGGATACCCAATGAGAGGAACCTATTGTGACAAACACGCCGCTATACACAGACAATATGAAATGTTAGAGCAACAGATTCTAGCAGAAGAACACGGTCTTTCCTTTAGTGCGTATATACCAAAAGCCCCCAGTATGCAAAATTTGAACCCACTATCAGCAGGGCCATTGAAGAGTCTAAAGGAATCAGACATACAATCTCTTTCAGCATTAGGTTGGACAATCAAGCCCCCCTCTGGAACAGAAGAAACTAAAGAGGCGGAGTTATTCAGGTTGATTATTGAACACAACGCGGTAGGAGATAGAATGAAAGTTTTATTGACTGAAGGCGCGAAGATTGAAACAGAGGCAGGTGAATAAAATGGGACTATTCGGAACAAGTAATTCTACATTATACAGTCAGATGAACAGTAATCAACAGTCACAGTTCAAGACCATAAACAACTTGTTGACGCTACAAGAGAACCATGTCGAGGATTTCTTCCAATATCACGGTGAGGCTTTCCTTACCGCACTAGCACAATTAATGACTGATACCGTAGAGAAGGTATTGGGTCAAATGCTACCACAAATAGCGTTTGTGACTAATAACAATGGCGACATCGTGATGTCACCAGATGCAGTTGCGGCTATGGGTTCAATAACTGATGCAAACATCAATCTAGATTTACAGACATTACTTGCATCAGCAATTAATTCAGAAGTGATTATGCAAAGGAGAATGGCAAAGGCGCAATACTTAGAATCTCAAGGATTTGGTAGTCCACAAACACAACAAAGCAGTCAACCTATGCCAAATTCTGTGACCAATCCCGGTGGAGTAGACCCATCAATGATACAAGGGGGTAATGCATCAATTCAAGCAAATGCTATGATGCAACAACAACAGATGGCTTTCAATAACCAATCTGGATATCCTATACCACCTGCGGGTTATGACAACATGAATAATGCATATTGGATAGACCCAAATACAGGTCAAATGTCCTATACACCACCGTCTAGCGGTCTTGGTCTAGCATCTGCAATGAGCAAGGGTATCGCATGGGCGAAGTGGTTGGCATAGTATGGACATTAAAATTCCTGCATCGGACGAAGATGGTAATGAGACTAGTGACTTAAAGGAAAGAATATCCTTACCAGAAGCGGTGGAGGATAGGGATTCCCTTGATTTACTAGAAGGTAATACTAAGAATAGAATATACGAATTGATGGTGAATTATGTTCTTCATGGGTTGGCTCAAACCCCAACGAATGACATGAGAAAGGCTAGACGAACCATAAAAAAATTAACTGTTGGTAATAAATTCAAAGAACAGGACACAGAGACATACAAGTTCTCAGAAATAGTCTGGAAAGACAGACTAAAGAGACTACACGATAAAATTGGAAACACTATTCTCTACACCGAAGATGGTGATAATTCACTATTGAAGAAAGAACGGAAATGGAGAGATGGCGAAGAACTTGAACAAATTAAACAACAGGTTTCTCTACATGGTTCTGAAGATAGCCCATTCTACTTGAAAAGGAAAATGAACCTTGCAAAACACGGTGAAGAGGGTATTGGAGAATTGGAGGGCTTAACCATTAAGGAAATAATAAGTAAAAAGGATTCTTTAGTGGGTTATTACTATGATAAGGGGAAATATCTTTCTGCAACAGGAATGGAAGGAAAACAAGGGCCAATGTTCGGGCGTAAATGGGGGGAAAGAAAGGATTCTGAAGGCAATGTAATAGAGGATTGGGGAAGTGACCCATCACTTGATGAAATAGAATCTAAACAAACTGAACTCATGAATACTTTCATGATTGAAGAACCTCTGATACATGAGGATATTCTAAAATCTGTCATCAAGGTAAAAAAAGAAGGAGGTCGCATGATTGTTGAAATTAACTCATATGATTATTGGAGTAGAGTGTTTCAACGTCATGGTTTTGGTGCATTGAAACCATTGGTGAAAACAAAGAAGGGCATAAAAGGTAAACGTGGGAAAAACAAATGGGTAAAAGACGACTCTGAGGATGGTAGAAAACACGTTGTGGGTGAACGAGAAAAACTAAGGGTTCGTGAAACATACAAAGTAGATGACCCAGAGACAGGATTCTATCGTGTTAAATATGTGCAAGGTAAAAAGGGTGCAACTAAGGAGGATATCCATGAGGATAGCCCTAATGCTAAGGCTCTCACATTAACCACCATCACAGAAGTAAAAAAGGATGAAGATGGAAAAGAAATGGAAGATGAAAACGGCAAAAAAATACAAATCAAGACACTCCATGCTGGAGGACTACTAGCAGTAAAACCAAAGTATGTAATGCCAGATATATCACAACACAATGTTGATGTGAGTGACCTAATGTCCCTTGTTAACTATCTAAAATCAATACAAAGACCAGATATATTTAGACAAAAGTACCTTGAGAACATAGGACAAATCAAATCAGAAACTGCAAATATGGGTGCTAGAGATGAATCTGGCTATGTATTAGAAAGACCAGAATATTGGTATGAAATAAAGGAATTCCTAATCCCGAATGACCAGAAACTAGAATTGGGAATTCTTCGTTTTGAGTATGCGTTTGATTATCAACTCAAGAGGGGAGAGACTGTTTATGACCTAACAAACGCAAGAGTAATGGAGAATTTAATGGTAGAAGGAACCGCTTCTGAATCGACTGCAAGTACGCAAAGAAAGGATAGTGCGGAATTAGCAAGAATAAAGCGAGAAGCATTAATGTATTTGAATGACATATCCACTAACCAAACAGACGTTAATTTTGAAAAACCCTCACCGAAATTCTATGAATATATCATAGAAGAAGAATTTGTGGAAGAAGATAGTGTTGCAGAAGTAGAAGAGAAAATGGAAGAACTTGGTACGCAAGACTTTTCAGAAGAGAGTGATGAATACGCTACGGAGGAGGAAGCGGAAGAAGCAGAACAAGTTACAGCAATCAATCCATTAGAACTCACAGGGGATTATGGTGAGAAACCAAATGAATTACGAGAAGTAATGGATGCTGGTCAAGAAGAAGGCACTAAAGAAGATGAAAATACTCCGAGATTAGTTGATAAGGAAGTAGCAGAAGATTCGTATTTGGATGCTGAAGCATTCAAGGCACATATGCAAGAATTCACAGACGACACTACTGAGCAATACAATAGAAAGATAAGGATAATCAAACAAAGATATTGGAATGAGAACAAACATCATTTGGTTGATGAAGATACAGGTACTTCAGCAAAACAAAGACCACATCTCGTACCAATTAGGATAAAGAACAAACAACATCAGTTGATTGCCATAGTCGAAGCAACTCCGAGTGGCAAAATACAAAACGACTTGGCTAATACTAGATTTACTATGCAAAACACAGAAAGCAAGGGTAAGGTTGGCATTGCTCAGAAGAACCAACATACTATCCTAACGCTTTCAAGAACTTACAACACATTAGGTAATATCATTGGATTTATAGGGAATAAAAGAGGTGGATAAATATGGGCAAAGTCAGTTCCCCAAGTGATTTTACAAATATCAATGCTGGTGAATATGGTGACGGCAATGGGTATTACACGACTCACACGGATGTTTCCAACCTCTTACAAATAGCACAATTTGGAACATCCACAACACCTACGAAGGCAGAAGTGGGGAAGATAATCAAGAGAGTGGAGGATAAGATTGATGAAACCACAAAAATGTCATATCGGCCCTTGATTTATCACAATGAGGTTCATGACTTCAACTATGGTAGACTAGCACATTATCCTGTTCGTGAGTGGAAGGATTATGTGGGTTTCATCAAACTACAACACCGGAAGATACAGAAGATATTGAGATTGGAGTGCTGGCAAGGAAACGAATATGTGGATTTAGCGGGAGTGACTGCTAAACTAACGGTTCCTTCAACTGCGACTACAAGTGACTGGACAATCTCATTGACAGTAGGTCTACCTGCTAAGTTGAAATTCAATCTGAAGAACACATCTTCGGTTCAAGATTTCTACGATGATTACGGACCTAAGACAACAGCAAGTCAGATTGCTGATTGCATCAATGAGGTGTATCCAGCGAAGACTGCTAAATTCACAATGGAGAATAGTGCTAAATCCATCATAGCAGTAGACCCATCAAGTGGAAACACCATCGTAGTCAATGGTAAGAACTACCATGTGTCTGATTTCTTCTATGCTAGTGTGGACCCAGAAAAGTCAGACACTGTTCTGATTACATCCCTATTACCGGGTGACGATGGTAAGAATAACGTGCTTACTTCTACATTTGGGACAGTTGGTAGTTTTTCCTCTATAGAAAATCAAGGCAGGGACGAGGACTTCTGGAAATTATCTGACGAAGGCATAGTGATGTTTAGGCAAAACTACCCATATCGTTCTGGTCATTCCATCAGAGTGTCATATGTAGCAGGTGATTCTAGAGTCCCTGCTTCGATTCATGATGCGGCAACGAAATTCGTAGCGGCAGAGGTGATTAGACACGATGACAACTCAATCCTAATCGCAGAAACTGGTTCAAATATAGACTTGAGAGCAAAGCATGATATTCTAATTGAGGAAGCAACTAAGATAATTGATGGGAAGAAGGAAACTATCGTATTCGTGGATTGATAGCATGACCTTTGAAGAAGCAGAAAGATTGATGGTTCAAGCAACGGATATACAAACTATCCGAAAAGATATTTTACGCCGAGAAAAGTATATGGAAGAATACCTAGAAAACCACCCTACCCTTAAAAAATTCTACAGAACAGAAGATGAGGTCGTGGATGCGGCAATGAAAGCATCATTAGTCAAATCACAAAAATTAATCGGAGAAGCAAATAAAAAGTTGAGGGAGGCAAAGGAATAATGGTGGTAATATTAGATGAAGTGACTTTCCTAGTTAGACTACTCAAGGATAATTGGACTGCCGCTTCTACTACATTGAATGACGCTAATCAGATACATGGTGCAATCACTACCCCTCAGATAATTGATGTTCGTTCAGTAGAGGCAAACGAAGGTAGGAGAACGGATGCTGACAGTGGTGCGATAATAGTCATCTATGAGGATAGCAATTCGACAACATACCCTACGATAGACTATGCAGTAAGGAATGATACCTTTACTTTCACCGTTCATATTAGGGTTCTATACCGTAGAGATTTCGTGAATACCGATGGAAACAAGATTACAGGTAGGACTAGACTACAGGATTTGTATAGAATCGTAAGGTATATCGTAGAGAATAATTCCTTACGACCAGAAGTCACCACTGTTGAGGGAGGCACGACATATAGGGAGAGTGCCGATACGATTAAAATAACTAGCCGAACTGACGCAAATGATAGAGGCAAGAAACTATTAGGCTATAGGTTATCGGTGGAGATGAAGCGAATGGGTAGGAGCGTGGCATAATGGGAACAAATAGCGCAGTAGTCAATGATGAGGTATGGTCTGGTGCTGGTGCGTCTGCTACTTTCATTCCAGAGACTATGATATACTTGGGTAATGATGCAACTTTAACAGCCAATAGCCTAGCACCAGCAAGCACTTTCACAAATAATTGGAAACTAGTGCCAAATCTATACAAGGGTTGCATGGTTAAGATTACTAATACTGCAACTAACCCTGACACAGTCATGTCTTTCATGGTTAAGTCAAATACAGCAACTCATATCCTATTTGATGAGGATGCTGAAACCGCAGTTGGTGGTAGTAGTGGAACTACCGTAACTGCACAAGTAGAAGCATATGGTGCGCCTTGTCCGTCTGTTGACCCAACTAATGGAACATACACACTTCTTTCTGATAATTGGATAGGATTGGTTAACAGTTTCACCCCTCCTTCTCTTGAGGTTGAGATAGCACAGATGAATCTGGCTCTTGGTGGAACTAGGAATTTCACATACCAATACAAGAAGGGTTCTACTGTCACAGGAGTATCAATGGATATCTCCATGAATCATGGTGCTTGGTTGTATTACGCATTGGGAAGAATGTCCAGCGTTGATATTCCAGATGATGACTTACCCTCAGTTGCTAGTGGATATACTGGATTCGCAGTTCCTGCTCATGACTCAACCAGAATGTATAAAATAGATGGAAACAAAGTGTTTCCTCCAGCCCCCACGACTTGGACTAAGGGAGTTGGTGGTGGTGCTTTAGAAGCATACACCGATTTGGAGAAGTTAGATACAGATGAGGGTTCATCTCCTATGTTATACACCTTCACAGAGAGGAACGATGGGACTCTCCCATCCTTCGCACTTGAGGTGAGTTATGAGAAGGATGACATTGCTGACGCAAACAGATACACAGGTGGAGTAGATTCTACTAGCCCGTATGCAGACATATTCACAAGGATAGTCACAGGTTGTCAAGTAAACTCATTGAGCATGAATTTTGAAGAGGGACAAGAACTCAAGTGTTCATTGGATATGGTGGCTAGGAGGCTATTCGATGTGCCTGCTGGATATGCACCTAGAAATGGTAAGACCAATGACCTAACTAATCTCGCTAACTTCAGAAACAATGCTGATTTTTACCCAGATGACAACGTTCAGCCATACTTCTTTTCAGATGGGACCATCACACTATATGGTCAGTCTTGGGCTAAGATAAAGAGTGGAAGCCTCACTATCAATAACAACCTAACTGCTCACAGATATATTGGAAACTACAGTAAGGATATGGTTTCTGCTCACGTTGGTGGACAGAGAACCTATGACTTGAATTTCACCATGCTTGTCACAGACATGGCAATTTGGGACTACCTAAGACAAGAAGGCGAGCATCTAGGTTCAACCAACAAGATAGTGTTGAAGTTCAGCAAGGATGCTGAATATGACCAAGATTTGGATTCAGACCTAGAAGATGCAGATGTAGCACACGCTGATATGACTGATGCAGACTACATAGAGATTCAACTTGAGGACTTCATCACACAATCAGTAGATTTCCCATTCCCAGAAGACAAGGGACCAGTAGAGGTTAATCTAACGCTATCAGCAAGGACATTGCAATCCTGTAAATACAGAGGAATGTGGACACTCATCAATCAGGACTATTAGGGAGGGTATTCAAAGGTAAGAATACCCGTTATTTTCCACCAACATCCGTTTGTTTGTTGGTTTTTATGAAGGTGGAAAGAAAAATGAAAGTAGTAGAAGATAAGAGCAGGCTATTTGCCAGAAAAGATACCGAATGCCACGAATTGAGGGTTAGCCCTGATTCAGACGATATATTGAAAGTGTGGATAAAAGAACCCACATGGCTTCAAGTGGAACAAGCACTTGGAACCATGATGAAGGTTGATGCTAATCAACAATTAGACATTAACATGGACAAGATGTATCGTTACATGATAGATGAGTTCGTTGAGAAGACCGAACCTTCATTGAGTTCAATTGAGATGTTGAGATTGAGTCCCTATGTTGGGGCACAATTGAAAGTAATCCTCCCTAATCCATTTGGAGACTCAATGGAGGCTGATACAAAAAAAGTCAGTTAATCCGTAAGGGATTACAAGGACGACCAACCGATACCAGAATAGGTATGCAATTGTTGCTCTATTCGTATTGTAAGGCATTCAATACTGACCCAAACACCGCACAGGACACGCCAATGTCCCTCATGATGGACATGATGGTAATACATGGGGAAGTAGAGAAGATGAAATCAGATGAAGTAGAAAACATGAGGAGGAAGCAAAGACATGGCCGATGATACTACCAAGGCAATTTACAATCAAGCCGAGGCAAATGAAGCCTTAGCGGATTCCTTCAGTAAATTAACCTTTAGTTTCAACAACCAAATCAAAGGTAAGCGTTCTTGGATTATGATGAACAGATTGTTTGTAGGTAGTCCTTTTTGGAAAATATCTAACAAGATAAAGGGAATTAATGACGGTTTCGTTATTATGTACCAAGCCCAAGAAAAGGCAGTAAAGAGACAAAAGGAAATGACCAAGGCTTTGGATGGTTTTATCAAGGTATCAGATAAGATACCTAAGACTGGATTATTCCAGAGAGATGGGTCTGAGTTAGTAGATGAAGATGCAATGGCGGCGGCACAAGATTTGATGGATGGGAAAGAGTTTCAAGCAAAATTGGCCTTCAATAAGAGGCTCAAAGCGGCAGGTGGTTTGAGAGGTGTAGATGATGTTGAAACCCACACAATGCAACAATTCGATGATATGATTAAACTACAACAAGACCAATTGGATTTCCAAATGGAAAATCTGGTCAAGGAAGAGAAATACAGGGAAATGGGCTTCGCAGGTAAAATCGCTAAGAAATGGGACCAGATAAAGAAACTTCCCGAAATGCTAGGAAGATTCCTATGGGGAGGAATAAAACTAGTATTTACTTTATTGCGAGGAATGTTCTGGTTTGTAATTTTTGCACCCTTAGTAATGAAGGTAATGAGATGGGCATTCAAATACATACAGAATATGACTCCAGCCCAACGCCAGAAATGGGCCAATGCCAGAGATAAGATAATGGATATCATGTTTGCATTCAAAGACTTGCTAGTTGCTATTTGGGAAGGTAGGTTCTGGGATGCTCTAAGCATTTATTTTACTAAGATTGTTGTTCCTGTTCTTCAAGGGATATGGACGATTCTTGGTATGATTTGGGATTGGACATCGAAGAAACTAGGGGAGTTGAAAGACTATATCATGAGTGGAGATATGGCTGATGATATCGGTAGAAAGGTGAAGGAGTTCGCAGAAGGCTCAGGTGGTGATGCATATCGAAGAATGCCAAAATGGATGAGATACTACTTGGAACATCTGACATTGCCCGGTATATATGCCAAATACAAGGGGATGGAACCGACTACCCCAATGTTTGCCAGTGGAGGAACAATGGTAAATTCTGGTATGGCCTTAGTAGGTGAGGGTGGACCAGAATTAGTAGCATTACCACAAGGGTCTAGAGTCTTCTCCAATTTTGCTAGTAGAGGAATGGGAGGAACTGTAATCAATGTCAATGTTTCGGGTAGGGTCGGTGCTTCTGATATGGAGATAAGGGACATAGCGAATAAGGTAGCGAAAGAAATAAACACACACATGAATAGAACATCCAGTTCTACTGTGAGGTTTGCATAATGTCTGGTGAAGCATTCAAGGGTCAAAACTTTAGGTGTTTCCTAGAACTAGGAAGAAGAAATGACGTAGGGACTGGACACATCAACCGAATACCACTATTTGTTGATAATATCAGTATTTCTACTGGTAAGATGGTGATGAATGCACCTATTCCATTCTCTGGTGCAATAAGAGGTGAGTCATTGAATCTTGCTTTTGATATTGGGCAAGCAAGTAAGAACATCAGTATAACTGGAACATTAATGGGAATGGGAATAAAGAAACAAAAAGATGCAGATAGTTTGAGAACAGTAAACTTAACTTCATTTGAAGTGGCGCAACTCATACATTCCTATGTGGATTCAAGCACATTTCAAGATGACCAGAACATGAATAAATTAATTGTTCTGATACCTAGTAGGATAAATGAAAATTTCCATTATCACAACGGGTCTGCGGCTATGGCTGATAAGGATATTTCCGAACTACCCTTAATACCATTCACATGGAAGAATAGAGGCTATGACAATGATTTTGCTTCTATGGGTACAAATGCGAAATACTTCACACCATTCACAACGAATGAGTCTGATGAGACAATAGATGGAACCGTAGGACTTAGTGGTTTCATTCGTTCTTTCAGCACTAACATATCTGGGGCTGAATTTCCTAATGTTAGTTTCAGCCTAGAATTTGAGGAAGCAATGGTTCTAGCGGATAACTTCTTGGATGGCTGAACATGGTAAGTGCATATGTCGGAAAACCCTACAAATTGGTTTTTCCTCTTCTCTCAAAGGGATATCTGAACATTGATTATGATAAATCTGTGACTGTAGGTAGTGACAATAGTAGCACTACTGCGATAACCAGACTCAGACCATTATGGGCACATAAGGACTCATTCACTATAGAAGCACTATTCACACCATATGACGTAAATGGAATCGGTAGCAATACTGCTGGTAGGCATGGTGTGTTAGACTCAACAAGGACTCCACCTTACCCTAATGATACACTAAGTGATAGAGATACCACATATGAGAGTGTAGCGTATCTGGGAGAAGGTGCAAGTGCGGCATATCTCACACATAAATTGATGTTATTCCACAATACTAACTTGAAATTATACTTAGAGAACACAACTACAAGTTCTTACAATCAACCTGCTGAATACAAAATAGTGGCAAAACTTACTTCTGGAGGAGTCACTAAGCCAATAGAAACTGATGCGGTAATTAAACCAGTCAATACACTTAGGTCATATTATGATTCATCTGGATATTATTCCCATCACAATACATCATATCAACGAGTTTCAACTACTGCTACTGGTAGCAACCCACAAGGAACTGTGACAATCAGTGGCTACAGTAATTTACCTGTTGACGTAAAGGCAACAGGACAAGTAGCATTTAGTGGAGTCCCTGCTCACTATACTTCTCCGGTCAAGGCTACTGCAACGATTACCATAGCAGGGCAAGCGAATTTCAAAACAGACGTAAGCCATTCTAATTCTTCAAATGGTCTAGTCAAGTTTGGTGCTATTCCAGATGCGGCATCAGATTCTGATACAACTGAATACATCCAAGTAGTCAAGGAAGATGGTCAAGTCACTACTAAATGGTTCTGTGTGACTGCAACATCCGGTAGTGGTGGAACTGGTTTTACGAATGGTGATGCTCTAACAGGTGGTAGTTGGCCTAGTGGTGCAAGAGGATATCTAAGGAATGCAGATGCTGAACTATTGGCGACTAGTTTTGCCGCCGCAGTAAACTCTTATGATGAAGGGTGGCAAGGTTCTGTTAGTGCTGGACCAGACCCACTTGACACTACATTCAATCCTCCTGATAATACTGCTAATTTCACAGGTGGGGTAATTGGTTCTGCACCAAATAGACTATGTGCTAGTGGTGCTATTAGCAAGGGAACAGGGATAGTAAACCAAATAGAAATAACTCAATTAACAGGGGGCGTTGACGAATTAATTCAAGGTGAAACTACTGGACATACTTCAGATAATAACATCAATTATATTACAATTGCAGATAGTGCGGGAAATACTCGGAACTATTTTCCTTCACATACTTACGATACTGGAACCACTGGCACTAGAACTTTAGATAATGGTAGCACAGTTTCTGTAAGATATTTCAGATGGGCTTCTAATGGTAGTAACAATAATGCGGCGGCGGCACTACAAGACGCAATAAATGCAGGTAGTGGACATGGTTCTACCATTACTGCAACTAGGTCTAATAATGTAATTACACTAACCCACGATTTAACAGGAACTGCTGGTAATAGTGCAACTCTAGCAAAGACAAACACTGCTGATAACGCCGCAACCATTTCTGGTGCTAATTTCACAGGTGGAATTGCTGAATCCAATGCTACGAATACTCCCTATATTGAGATAACAGATGCAGGTAATACGGCAAAGAAATATGTTCCTGTGAAAAACGGAGATGCAATTGCTACTTCTACCAGTCAAACAATAGGGTCAGTTTCGGGTGCTGTAGCCTTCCAAGTAGGGGCAGATGCTACTGCGACAGGGAACAACTTAGACACGGCCATAGAACACGCTAATGGGCATAATGGGACTATACTTTCGGTAGCATCATCGGGAACATTAACTCTAACTCAGAATACTGCTGGAACTGCCGGAAATAAGGATATAGATTTAGGAACAGACGTAAGTGGAACACCTACAATAACAAACACAACTAAAACAAATTTCGCCAATGGTGCTACACCAGATGCTTATATCTCAATCACAGATTCACAAGGCACATTGAGGAAATACAAGGCAGATACAACAAGGGCAAATGGAACATCAGCAAATGGTTATGTCTATTTCAAGAGGGAAACGAATAATAACACTACCACTGCAAATCTAGAGGTTGCGATAGATAGCACCAATGGGCATAATGGAACGATAATAACGACAGATGCGAGCAACGTATTGACTTGTAAACTAAATGTCCCTGCTATGGGTAGTGCGGCTATAGCGTTGGCTGGAATTAGTTCTGGGGCTTCAGTCAGCAATTTCTCAGCAACGAATAACAACAACGTTGAGGTTTCTTCAGGGGAAGCAACAGAAATCGGTAAGGGAAACAAGATTTATGATTCTTCTACTACCTTAATTGGAACTGTTAGTAGCGTTGCTAACGACACTATCACGTTAGATGCCACACCTGCCACAAACATAACTTCAACCATCTACACTGAACAACCCAAAGAGGCACTATACCTAGAAGACATATACAAAGTGTCGTTAGTATACCATAAGACAGGAAGTGTTGAATTATGGTTGAACAACGAGTTGTTGGTTAAGGATTCTCATACGTTAGGAACAATGCAGTTAGATGCTAGTGATTGTCAGATAGGTCGTGGTGCTTCTAATGCAGAACAGTTCTTTGGTGAATTGTATGAGATATCAATGTCAAAGAACAAATCTCCTTCTGCTACATTGAAGACTCTTTTGCCGGGATACAGTGATATCCTCTTTTACTACAATTTTGGTGTATGATTATGGGTGAACAAACTAGTAAAGGTAAGGTTATTTTTCCTCTTAATGTAGGGATATCCGAGGCTATTATTACTGACGGGAATACAACTTACGATTATGATAATCACACCGACCATGAGACTAAAGCATACACAAATGTCTCTATCAATCCTGTATTTGTCCAAAACAACGTGAAATATGAAAATAACATTGAGTATAACACTACTGGTTATGATGTAATCAAGAATTCTGCTAATTTCATGGAGATTAGAAACACTGCTAGGGCTACATCAATATCGAATGACGGAACAGATAGAATAGGAAACAGAATTCTACCAACAAATGAAACTCTCTCTACATATGGTAATTGTAATGAAGAAACCCCTTCACATAAAATCAAGGTGATGGATGCAGAAATAGCAACTAGTAACAGTGTAACTAATAGAAAATTCATCTATTCAACATCTAATTACCCGAATTCTGATGAGGTAGGTTTAGATGTAGAAAATTATGATTATTTCATTCTAATTAACCCAGAAATAGTTGAAGCAGGTAATGACAAGGTAAGGCCACATTTTGCTAAGATTACCAGAATTGTTTCCTTTGATACATTTGGAGATGGTTTGGAATTTACTCCCTCCTATCCTACTGCAATACCTAAGAACACTAAATTTGAGGTATACAAGGGGCCAGCAAAGACAGATACGAGTGTCGTTGCGGTTAGTTATGGGCTAAGAGGGGATACAAGTGCCACTACTCCCAAATACGATAGAATCAATATTTGCAGTCTTCCAACTTGGTATTTTTATAATGACAGATTAGATGAAAAGAACCAACTGGACTACATGACAAAATATACTGCTACTCATTTGAGGTGGTGGGAGAATACTACTACTGTCATTACAGATATAGTTGGAACTCTTGCCGCATGGGAAGCAGGTAGCACTAGTAAGTATTACCAATTATCTCAGACTAATTGGGAGAAATTAGTGGAGGGTCAATCTTTCTGGAAAAATACAGATGGGACACTTTTAGGTAATATTGCTCACAAGTATACTGATGGTTCTGACTACCGATTCTATCTTGATTATGCTAGACAAACTGTAAATGCATTTGGAACAGGGAGTCAAACCAACAAAGTTGGAAAGACTGCACACAATGTAGTATTCAGAACTGAGGCTAAATTTGATAATACTATCACCAATTTAGGAAAGGACAAATTACACGCCACTCTTATTGATACAAATAGAAGTGATGATTACAATATTACTGATGCTCACAAGTGGAATACCATTTTTCCTAAGATGCACAGACATACTGCAAATCTGATAACTGATGCTACTAACTCAATGGATGGAAATTTAACTGGCCCTAGTAAATACATCACATTTGAGAAGGCAGATTTCAAAAACAATAAGTTACCATTAATTCAAGGAGCGCAGTTGAATAGCCCTAGAAACAAAATGAGTCAATTGGCTTCATTCAAAACGCTGGACTCTAGTGGATTAGCACATTTGAAGATAAAAGAGGACGATGATTTACTAGTTCAAAACCATGTATATACTACAACTATGAAATATTATCCTGTAGAGGGTAAAGCAAGTAGTGTTTCTGGAACTGCGGATAACATAGAGATGAAGGAAATCAGTAAGGAATTTGACCTGAGACATAAATTAAGTGCTGATGATATCATTGAGGTTGATGGCTATCTATATGTCGTTCATACCGTATATGCCCAATCTGGTGGTACTCAAAAAATAAAGGTTAAGGATTCCAAGTTAAAATCAGCAACAACTTGGAGTGGTAGTTCTAATGTCCATACAATAAGCCAAAAGACACTGTATGTTTCACCATATACTGGAGTCATAAATTACGATTTAGTCACAGATACTGAAATTGATTATACTACGAATAGAATAACAATTAATGGTGTAACACTTGAAAAACCTAATACTAAATTGAATGGGGCCAGATTAGTATTCGGCAATCACAGTTCACATGATAATAAATTAGACATAACAGATAAGAATAATCTATTTGCTAAAGTTCAAGATACAGACAGGACATTCTATCAAAGAAGCAATGAGTCTAAGGACAGATTTTACTATTATACTGGTGGTTATGCAATAAGTGAAACCGCATTCAATGGAACCATAGAAAGTGTAACTAGTGAAACAAATAGCGGAATGACAACATATGCAATAAATGGTAGGGATGAAACATCCAAATTAATTTCGCAGACAATAAATAAGAATACTGCAATATTATCAGATATCCACCATTCTTCTATTGACCCTATTTTAGACAACGTAACAGATTTATCCGTTGGGGTAATTAGTGTAAGTGGTTCTGTTTTAACATATGGAGGAACTACTAGTAATATTGTTCTAAAACCATTTGGAATATTATTGAATGCTGATGGGAAATTCGTAGGTGAGATAAAGTCATACACAACCAGTCCTAAAGAAATAACATTGATTAGACCGCCACAAATAACTACATTCAATTCTTCTGGTGTTAATCTAAAATACTACAATCCCTATGCTTATTTGGATACTGACACTACTCACATCACTTACATTACAGGGACAAAGGCACTTGGTAGTAATCCAAGTATTACAAACACACAATCTGATTTGTCTGTTAGTGGTAGGGGGTTAGTGTTTGATGGAGGAGCAAGAATGATTCCTCCCGCTACTGCTGAAACGTATTATACTAATGCTACATTTACTACTGAGAACTTAGTAGGGACTTCAAACACAGGAGGCATACTAAAAGATAAGACATTAGGCTATGAATTAGCATCACCCAAGAATATAGATACAAATGATTCTAATTTTGCCATTAAAATAGGTAATGAGAACGGTATTAGTTTCACAGATAATAGTATTGGAACAGTTAAACAAGAAACATTTGATGTTGTCAATGTAGATGAGAAAATAGAAGGAAATACAACCATATCTATTGCGCCTACTTTTCCGGTTGTAATGGGAAGAATCGCATCTAATACTTCTGATACCAGAGGAAACTGTTCAATGTATTTCGTTAACGGAAATCTGAATACAGGAGGTTTCATTCATAGATTAGGCGTAGGAAATTCATATACTGACCATATTGATGGTGAATGTATTAGGTATTGGGATTTTCAAAAAATGAAACCCGGAACGATAAGTAGAAATTATGACTCTATCTACAACACAGGGGTTTCTCCCCAAAAAATACAAGGATATGCAGTAGGATATGGAGTTAGAGCAAATGGCTCTAAGATTAGCGTAACTAACTCAAACACAAACAGACCAATAAATGGTAGTAATACGTTAGATGGGTGGACACATTTGAGTAATTTCTATGGCCCTGCTAAACTAATCCAATCATATTATCCGGGGGCTTTGACAACTGATGACCCATATGAGTATGACATAGCATGGGATGCTTTTGAGCAAATAGACCCTAGAACGGACTATTATGACTGGTTTGGAATTGGAGATTTGTATCCCGCATCTAACAACAGAAACAACAATCTTGGTTATCATACGATGAACTATGAGGATTTCTCAATACTCTTGGAATCTGATAGTGAAGAAACTGGAACAACCACATTACATGAAGAATACATTGGAACTACAACTCAAACAGTCAGACAAGAGAATAACTTTGAATCAGTAAGCATTAGTAGTGCTACACAAACCACTAATGAGATTTCTAGATTTGGAGTAATTCGATTAGTAGAAGCGACCTTCGATTGGCATTTCAATCCTATAGATTTGGAAACCAATTTACCTGCTGGTGATATACCCACTATTCCATATTTTGATTATGTGATGTTTGAAAATCCAGATGAATTAACTGGGAAAACAATTCAATTACAAGAGACTGATGGGGATAACGTTAAAGTTTCTAACACCAATATCACTACACAAACACTAGGTGATATGTTCTATACTACAGACTATATGGGGTCTAATCCAATGGCTAATCATAGTGCAATAACTGGTTCACCAGACCAAATAAACGGTTTTATTGCGGTAAAAGAAGATGGTGTTTCAAGTCCATACTCTGAGCCATCATTTGGTGCTAATGATGCTGGTAATAACAACATGATAGATTCAACGACATTAAACGGTAGTGGGTATTCTGAGACATATAACGACATTTGGCAATTCGATGGATATGACGATGGTGGAACTATCAAGTATTACGGTGTCCAACCATTCTATGTTCATTCCAATACAAGTGATTTATTAGATTTGGCAAATAATCCGACTGGAACAGACCATATTGGATACACTAGAAACAACAGACACAACGATTTCAGATTCACAGATGTGTATATTACCAGACCAGTCACAAAAACCACTAATTACGGGTTTGCTAAACTAGAGGATGAGGGAGACAACTTTTCTGCACATAATATTATTCTGCCCTTAATCACTCAAGAATTAAGCAACGATTCAACATGGGAAAACAAGGAAATATCACCCTTCCATCACCCAGATAATTGGGCAGGTCAAAACACTAACTGGCATCATATGTCTAGAGTAATAAATGCGCTTGTTGGTGCTAAATTTGGTGCTGACTCAGGAACTACAATTAGCCATCATGATAAATATGGATTGGGCTATGGAACATACCCATTCGCTCACCCATATGAAGGGTGCATTGGGGTCTTTAAAGACATAAAAGTCGCAATGAATGGCAATACAGTTGACCCCGGCAATATAGAAATTACAAGTTCACCGTTAGCCTTAGACACTAATGCTAATTATCTCGCTTATGTGGCATCGGCAACTAATGCCAACCTCGACCAACATGATAGAAACGTGATGGTTAAAGTTCCATTTAGTGATGCTAACACAACTGTTGCTATGATAGGAACTAGAACAGAAAGAGACTTCCTAGTCAATAAAGAAGCCATACCTGATAATGACCATGAGAATCATCACGGAGAGTTTAGCAGTTCGGATGATAACACAGGACTGGTGGTGTCAGCACAAATGGCAATCAAACCAGTATTTGAATTGAAATCAACTGCTTCTAGTGGTAATTACACAGTAGGAGGAACTGATGCGTCTTTGTCTTTCCCGAACGGAACTGCAAATAGCATTGGTGATACAATGGTGTTTATCTTGAATAATGCTAGTAAGCACACCTTCTTGAGTTTCCTCCCTAACCTAACAGGATACTACCTAGTAAGTGAAGAAAAGGGAGTTAGTGGTGGTGATTTGAGAAACACGAAAAGAAGAGATTCACCTAGAGCCATCACCAGAATAACATCACATACAGTCTCAACTGCACCAACCGTAGGTAGCCATGAAACACATACAATCAAGATAGATGTTCCCTTGAAAACACAATATTCCACCAATCACCGTTTCCGCTTGATGCGTCCATCTGAAGTGACTTTCAATGGCGAAACTGACTATATCAGATTCAATGTGATGGAACCAATTAGCAAATTTAGACGTAGTAGTTTCCTAAATGGGGGATTGGGAGATGTAGAGGGAACAGACACAATAATACATCATTATCGTGAGAGTGTATACCAGATGTTTTTACTGTTAGATGTAGATGGTGTTCCTGTAGCGGAGAACACTCTCAATAGTGCAGGTTATGTCACAGTTTCTAATAGGAATGACTATGATAATTCCACTATTGACCTAAGAGAACCTGCTCAAGCCGCATACAAATTCAAGAGAACTGGAACAACTCTAGTTCAAAAGACGATGAATGTGACAGATGGTCAAACTTCGTCTGTGAAGAACCTTACATTCACAGATTTCGTGCCAATAGGCAAAAATATTACTGTTGCTTTTGATACTACTCAAACCTTCACTAAACGAGCAGGTTTAACCATGAAATTCGATGGTGAACTATATGGTAACGGTATTGTGTCATTCGGGGAGGTTTTCGATGTTTCACTTGGTAGGCGACCTAACTTGAAAAACATCAAAAAATGCCATATTGGGACGGGTTTCACTGTTGCTTCTACAGTTAGTGATGAAGTAGAAAGTCTAGTTAAGGAAGTAGATTTGGAATATGATGATTTACGCAGTTTTATCATACCTACAAGCAATATTGTGTCCAGCACTTCTGCTAATACAGTAGTGTGTAGTGCTACTCCAGAGAACATTGCTACAGGGGATGTGCTTTATTCTCATGACGGTCATTTAATAGGTGAAATTCAAGGAATTTCCTCACAAACTATCACCTTCACCAGTAATTTGAAATTCACCCCGGCTCAACATGATGAGATAATCAAGATAAACAAGAAAACATATGTTTCTTCTTTGAAATTCGATGATGTTAACCTATTTACGGCAATAAATGCCCTCGCAGTCAAAAATGGGTTAGACTACAATATTAGAAACGGTAAGTTTACTGCACGAAATATTGAAGACACAAGCAGTTTGCGTAAATTTGCACTTTCTTACAAGGAATCTGACAGATTAATTTCAGTAGAAAACAACACATCTCTCTTTGATTCTGCGAATAAGGCAGTTATTATTGGTGACCGTGTAAAATACGAATTAGAGAAGCCAACTAAGGGTCAAACTAGAGTAATACAAGAAATTGACCCGGCTATTAAGACTAAGACTGACGCGGAAATTAGAGCCGTAGAATTATTGTCATTACACAACTCAGATAATCGAAAAATCACGATTAAAGTGCATAAACAAGGATTAGAATTATTAGAAGCCGGAGACATAGTTAGATTGAATTTCCCAAACCATAATATCCCAATAGGTGACTACATTGTCTTTGAAATCACTAACGTTTTAGCGGGAGTTTTGACTATGGTAGTAGGGACTTTTGACAAGACAATCGCTGAACGTCTAAGTGAATTGAATACCAAACAATCAGACGGATTTTCCTCATTATTCAAGAAAGATGCACTACAAGTATCAGCAGGTAAATTCCTATTTGACACCATTAATATAAAAGACGTAAGCGTTTCCTACGAGATAACTGGTTCATCCAATGAGTTGTCATACAATTCTAACATGGGCTTTGATGATTTGGTAGGATTTACAGAAGAAGTCGGGTTTGAACACAGTGTGGTGACAAAGAAGAGTTATGGAAACAAATTCTATGAACAAGAGGATTATGGGGGATTAAACGAATGATAGTAGATGCAGGGACTGAAGATATTGCGTTGACGTACGTTGCGGCGCAATATACCACAATTAAGGTTGGAAATGGTGGGGATGATACTGCCGCATCACAAACAGAGTTAGATGCATTCGTAGCAAGTAAGGTAGTCACTCCTTCTGTCATAGGGTCACAATTGGTTTGGACTGCTGAATTTACAGGCGCACAAATAGGGACACAAGGAGTCTCTGAATTGGGTATTTTCAAAACATCTGGGGATAAACTCTTGAGTCGAGTCACGTTCACGAATACTGGAGTGGTTGCATCATCAGATACAGTTACATTCACGGTTAGATTGGAGTTGAGTTAATGGCAAATGATAATCCGGGCTATATTTCCAAACTACACACTACCCCAGATGCTAGGTTAGTAGATGGCACAGATAACATACACAGTGGTATCATAAATGCTCTAAACGAGGCTACCGCAGGTAATAGAACAGTAAGTGGTTTCAACATAACCCAATCTAACCAAGACGTAGATTACACCAAATATGTCGTAGTCGCCGGAAAGATACTCCGTGATGGATTATTAGTGGATATATCGGGTGCAACCCTAACCACTTCTGTTGGCCCAAGAGGGGGTAATGATTGGTATGCACTAATTGTCGTGAATTCCTCTAATGCTTTGGCAATTAGGGTAGATGCACAGACAAAAAGCACTGCTTCGGTGTCTACTTTGACCGCAGGTGATATTCCTGTTGCTATAGTAAAATACCTAGCAGGTAGTGCTAACGATTTAATCACCAGAAAGGTGCAATTCTTAGGACACAGTCAAACTACTCAAGGATTGAGCCTAATTAATTCTGGTGCAGAAACCGTTAGACTGAACGCCGCAGGGACAATTACGAAAGGAGGGGCTACTCTAACTCTACCTTCCTCAACAGGGACTATTGCTCTTACATCAGATATACATTATACTTCGGCCATACCAAATGCAACCGCATCCCAAACAGGATTGGTCACGGCTACTCAGATTACTAAATTAGATGGGATAGAAGCAGGTGCTAAAGGTGACCAAACCCTAGCAGAAATCAAGGCTCTATTCAGTTGGACTACTAGTCCAGAAGATGGTGCTACTGCTGACCAGACAGACACTCAAATTGAAACGGCATATCACAATAGAGTTGCGGCTCCTTCAGGCTCAGATATTCCTAATGGAACAGAAACTGCTATCCGAAGATGGTCACCTGCGAACATCAAATCAATGGTTGACACCCATCAAACCGATACTAATACTGATACAGATGTCACTCTTGCGAATCTAAAAACCAGACTTGCTTCTAACATGGGAGATAACTTCCAAATTGGGTCAAATGCGGCACATACTGCCACATTTGCAGGTGGTATGATAATCGGTGGAAACCTAACTGTCAATGGGACAACCACAACCATAAGCAGTAATACCCTAGCAGTAGGAGACAACATAATTGTCCTAAATAACGATGTCACAGGCACTCCTTCACAGAACGCTGGAATGGAAATTGAGAGGGGTTCGGCTACTAACGTGGGAGTTAGATGGAATGAGAGTAGTGATAGATGGGAATTCACAAATGATGGAACCACTTACTACAATTTACCCACAACTGCTGAACTAGCAAACCCATACACTCACCCTCTTTCTGGAACTACGAATATTGACACTTCTGGGGCTGAAATAGTAGATGCAATTGCCACAAATGATACAGGGCACATTACTGCTATGTCAAAGAGAACATTGACTCTAGCAGATTTGGGATATACAGGTACGACCAATGCAAACACATACGTTCACCCAAATCACTCAGGAGATGTGACTTCAAGTGCAGATGGTGCTACTACTATTGCGAATAACGCAGTAACATCTGCTAAGATTGCTGATAATGCAATCACAAGTGCAAAGATAAACAACGGTTCAATCAACAATGACAAGGTTTCTACTTCTGCGGCTATTGCTCAAAGTAAGATTAGCGGATTAACTAGCGCATTGAGTGGTAAGGAACCAAGTCTGACAATTAGTGATGGTCTAGATAGGTCAAGTGCCACACTCAAAGTAGACATTGATGGGCTGACTATTGAAAACGGTCTAGATAGAAGTGCAGATTACATCATGTATGATGATGCTACCAATGGACTTAGGAGAATAAACGCAACAAACTTATTCAGTAAGTTAATTGCTTCTGACGTACCAGATGTTTCTGCTACTTATCGTGCTACTGCTACAACATTAGTGAATGCAGATATCTCCAATACTGCGGCAATTAGTGCAGATAAGATTGCTGATGGAACAACTAACAAATTATTTACGGCTACACTCAAAACCAAACTTGATGGAATTGCCGCTAGTGCTACTGTTGGTGCTGACTGGAGTAGCAATGTTGCTAATATTTCTGTGACTAATGCACAACTTGCAGGTAGTATTGCTAACACTAAGTTAGCAAACTCATCTATTACTCTAAACGGAAGTGCAATCAATCTAGGTGGGTCATTAACTCTAGATACAGATGACTTTGCAGAAGGAAGCAATAAGTATTACACTGATGAAAGGGTAGATGATAGAGTAAATACTCTAATTACAGATGGGGAAGGAATTACCACAACATACGATGATTCTGCGGGAACCTTGACCGTAGATGCAGAGATAGCAACTACCAGCAATCTGGGTGTAGCGTCTTTCAATTCTAGCAGATTTACTGTATCGTCTGGTGCGGTTGATGTGAAAAACGCAAGTATTCAAGATTCACATCTATCAGGTAGTATAGCACAGAATAAAATTACAAATTTAGTTTCAGACTTAGCAACTAAAGCACCCATTGCAAATCCAACTTTCACAGGTAGCATCACAATAGGTAGTGCATCATTAACAGAGGCAGAATTAGAACTAATAGATGGAGTAGTAGGGACATTAACTACAACAGAATTAGGTTATCTGGATGGAGTTACATCATCAATTCAAACACAATTGAATGCTAAGATAGAATCAGTAGCACTAAGTGACTTAACTGATAATCTAAGTCTAGTTACTGGAATTGACAATTCAAATACACATAGTCAAATACCTACTGCTAGAGCAGTAAAGAACTATGTTTTCTCCCAAGAAATCAAGTCATACGATTTGGTGTTAGCAGAGAACGGTGATAACGCCAAGATTAGATTAGAAGACAATCTAGGTGATTTAACCAATTTCATAGATATTAATGCTGGAACAGATATCAGTTTGAATGTAGACCCCACTCAAAGGGACATCCGAATTAGTAATACTGGTAAGGGTCATGTAGCGTCTGCATCATACAATCAAGGAACTCTAACGTTGACACATAGAGATGAAACTACTACTACCGCCACAATTCCAGATTCTACAACAGATGCTCATGGTTTGATGACCGATGACCAATTTGATAAACTGGCTGGCATCGAAACACTAGCAGATGTTACCGATAAAACAAATGTGGTGGCTTCTCTTGGACTTCTTGATGAGGGTGACACTCTTTACATTGGTGACTCTGGGAATGATACTACTGTTAGGGTCAGGGGTAACTTCTTTGTTGATGGAACCCTGACCACAGTAAATCAGACGGAGATTAACGTCCAAGATGCTCTTGTCTTTGAGGGTGCTACTGGTGATGACTACGAAACTACTCTTCGTATCATAGACCCGACTGCTGACAGGGTAATTTCACTCCCCGATATTACAGGAACAGTTGTCACAACAGGAGACTCACTAACTGTTGCTACGGGTATGATAGCAAATCTAGGAGTGACTACGGGTAAGATAAACAGTAATGCAGTCACTTCTGGAAAACTAGGAACAGGGGCGGTAATAACTGCAAAACTTGCTGATGATGCAGTCACTACGATTAAGATTACAGATGCAAATGTGACTACGGCTAAGATTGCTGACGATGCAGTTACCATTGCAAAGATAGATGGAATCACAGATGCAGGTAGCGGTTCAGTAATCACTTCTGCGGAGAGAACCAAACTAAGTGGCATTGCAACTGGTGCAGAAGTAAACGTTCAATCTGATTGGAGTGCCTCTAGTGGGGATGCAAAGATTCTCAATAAGCCAAATGTAGCATACACATCTGCAATACCAAATGCTACTGCTTCACAAACAGGTCTAGCAACCTCAACTCAGATTACCAAGTTAGATGCAATTGACGCAAGTGCAGATGTTACGGATGCAACAACTGTAAATGCCGCAGGTGCGGTAATGCATACAGACATACCAGATAGCGATACTGGTTTCATCAAGAGGACTGGTTCTGAAACGTATGACATTGATACTAACACATACCTGACATCTCTAGCAACTACAGGACTAACTGATATTGCACAATTAGAAACCAACCTTGCTAGTATCACGGATGACCACGCTGGATTAGCAACTGCAAAGGCAGTCAAGGCATATGTGGATAGCATTCCGGGTGGGACAGGAGGAATGTCATTCGTCATAGAAGACGGAGATGGCACAGAAGTTACGGTTGCTGACTCTAAAGAAATCAAATTTGTTGAAGGTGCTTTGATTGACATTAATTGGACTGATACTGATAATGGAACAGATGCCGACCCGTATGATTTAACATTTACAGTAGACAACGACCTAGCAAATTATGACAACTCAAACAGTTCATTTGCAACAACAACTGCGTTAACCAATGCTACTGCAATAACCGCAATAACTGGTAAAGTATTGACAAACCTCGCTACTGGTAGTGGTGGAACAGTAGCGGCTACAGATACAATCCTAGCCGCATTCGGTAAACTAGAGAATAGGGTTGCACTCAATGATGCTAAGGTGACTAATACAGATGTTGATGTTAGCGTTGCTAACCTAAAAACTAGATTGAACTCAGACTTGGGTGGTGATTTCACAATAGGAACCCAATCTGATGATACTGCTACATTCACTGGTGCGTTAGTTATTGGTGGTAATCTAACTGTAAATGGAACTACCACGACACTTGACACTGCAAATCTAGCAGTAGAGGATAAGAACATAGTATTAGCAAGTGGGAATACTGGAGTAGGAGTTCTAGATGGAACCGGATTCACGTTTGAAGGAGGAAGTTCAGATGACATAACTCTTCAAACTGCTACTAATGTGCTAGAACTCAAATTAGGTTCAAATTATGGTTCAATGAAGGCAGGGACATTTACTGGTGATTTAACAGGAGATGTTACTGGTAATGCAGATACTGCAACTGAAGCAACAAATGTGACTGCTACTGCTAACAATTCCACAGATGAAACTGTTTACCCAACATTCGTAGATGGTGCAACTGGAACACAAGGAATAGAAACAGATACAGGATTGACATACAACCCCAGTAGTGGACTATTGACTACAGGCGGATTAACCACAGGTGGAACTGTTCAGTATGGTAGTTTGTCTGATGGTGCAATAACAATTACTGCATTTGAGTCCACACTAACTAATGGGGCGGCTCTAGTTCCAACATCAGCCGCAGTAAAGACATATGTAGATGCTCAAGTAGATACAGTAGACAGTCTAGGTGAAATGAGCAATGTGACTCTAACCAGCGTTGGTCAAGGACATATCATTACTTCAGATGATAGCGGGGCTTGGTCTAATAGAACTTTGACTGCTGGAACTAATGTAAGCATCACCAATGCTTCTAATGGTGCAATTACCTTAGCATCTACAGACACAACATATTCAGTTACGGCTAACAAAGGACTATTGTTAAGTGGAACGGCATTGAGTATAGATGACCCTGTAAATACAGGTATTACTCTAATGAGTTCTGGTGCGGCAGGTGGACAAACACCTTCTCAGAGAAACGCAGATACTGCTGATGAGATACTAATTTGGGATGCTGATAACAACGAATGGGCATTCATGTCTCTTTCACATCTATCAGACTTTGCAGTAGACAATGGTGGAGCAGGTGGAATCAAGGTATTCAAGACTATTGTTGTGGATACTGATACTTCTACACAACTTGTAGCAGATGCTTCTGCTGATACTCTAAACATAACTAGTGGAACTGGGATGAGTATTGCATCTACTGCTGGAACTGATACTCTTACTTTCAATGTAAACATAGATGGATTAACTGCGGGAACTTCACTACATCAGACAGAAGACCATTTCATGTTCTCAGATAACGGAACTGAGAAGAAAGTCACATTCTCTGATTTAGAAGATTCCATCTTCGCTAATGTAAGTGGTGACGCTACAATAGCCGCAGGTGGAGCATTGACTATTGCCGCAACTTCTGTTGAGAACTCGATGCTTGCAGGTTCTATTGCAAATGCAAAACTAGCAAACTCTAGCATTACCGTAAGTGATGGCTCTAACTCAACTGCTACTGCTCTAGGTGGAACGATTACTTTCGCTGGAACTGCAACTGAAACTACAGTCACAGAAAGTAGTGGCACAGTCACAATAGGACTACCAGATGATGTATCTCTTGATGGAACTCTCGATGCAGTAGGTTCTTTCACGATAAACCATGCTGGTTCAGATGTGTATGCTGATATTATTGGCCCAAATAATAGGGATTTGAGATTCGTTCTCCGAGACAATGGTGATTCAGACTCCTTCCTCTTTAGAAATGCGGCTGGCACAGATTTGGTGGATATAGCAAGAACGGGTAATGTTACTATAAACGGCGTTATTGCTGGTCTTGATGGAAAATTACAACTTGGTGCTTCACAACAATTGGATATTGACTTCGATGGTTCTCATACACGCATAACCCATGATGCGGGAACAGACTCTTGGATGATATTCAAGAACGAAGATGGTGCGGGTTTCCAATTCAACATCGGTAGTGACAAGGGAATTGAGATAAACAAGGATGGCAATGTCGAGTTGTATTATGATAACTCAAAGAAGATTGAGACAACTTCTGCGGGTGCTACTGTAACTGGAACGCTAACTGCTACCGTAACTGGTGATGTAACTGGTGATTTGACAGGTAATGCTGATACGGCAACAATAGCATCAACAGTCACAGTTTCCAATAGTACGGCCAATACCAACTTCCCCGTAGTCTTCCATGATGAGTCAAATGCATTGTTAGATGATACAGGTGCATTGAGATACAACCCAAGCACAGGAACACTATTAGTTCCAAATCTAACTGTTTCTGGAACAACAACTCAAGTGAATACTGTCACCATGGAGGCTCAGAATGCCATTCTGTTTGAAGGAGCAACTGCTGATGCTTATGAAACTACATTAACTATTGCAGACCCAACTGCTGATAGAATTATTACTTTACCAAATGCAACAGGAACAATAGCATTGACTGGAAACAATGTAGCAGGTCTTAATGCCGTTGATGATAGAGATTTGGCTCCCGAAGATTTATCATATTCAAATGACTTCAACGTATTTTTCACTTCTAAAGAAGGGCTGGAAGATGGTTCTACTGTTGGAACTAACTACATGGATGCCATTGTCCTGAACACATGGTCTGATGCATCCGGGCATGATGCCAACCTGCTTGCTTTCGATAAAAGCACTAAGGCAATCTATCACTATCAAGCAGACCAAGCCGCTACTAATTGGGGTACTGCTGAACAAATAGCATACATTTCGGATGTTACTTCTGCGGCAGGTGATGGACTTTCATTTAGCGGCACGACTGCTAATGGTGTTTTGACCTATAGTGATGCTTCAACTATCGCTACTGAATCCACATTGACATATAACCCAAGTGGACTGTTGCAGATTGACGTTAGCGGTTATGCTAGAATGGAACTTCATGGTGAAAGTGGCGCATACATAGACATGGGCAATCACGATGGAACGAATGATGATTTCGATGCTAGATTAATCACAGATGGGACAGGGTTGGATATTGTTGTCTCAGGTGCAAGTAATCATATTACCTTGAAGACAAATGGTTCACAAAGAGTCAAGGTGGAAGATGCTCAAACATTTTTGAATACTACTAACGCGAAAGTAGGATATACTGGTCAAGCAGGTAAGATGTATCTTAGCGCAGATTCCGCAGGTTCCTACTTAGGTTGGAATGCTGATGGAAGTGATATTACTCTAGCGGCTGATGATGATTTGGTTCTTCATGCTGATGACGATATGCTTTTCCAAACGGGTGGGGCAACGAAACTGACTCTAAATGACAAGGGAGAACTATATGGTTCGGATAACAGACAATTTACTCCTAACTCATACACACTAGGAGTCGCTGATGGCAATAACGCAAACAAGTGGATTAAGGTTTGCGAGTGGATTATGGATGGAACTAACTATGATTCATTCTCATTCCACGCAAAGGTCACCCAAAGAGGAAATGCTACTGATTGGCATGAGTTAGTTATTCGTGGTGAGTTTGCTACTACTTGGTGGACTAAGGATTTCAACATTCATGGCCCTGCCGCTTCTACTGCTCAAGACACCTACCTAATGGTATTCGACCATAGTAGCGGGGGTTCAGACCCGAAGGCAACACTATACTTCCGAAATAGCAACTCTTGGAATAAGAAATATCTACAAATCATACAGAATGTCAGACATGGAGACTCCATTCCCGCTACTTCTTGGACTTGGCATAACACGACAACGAGTTCCACAAACACTCCCACAACAGATGGAGAGGGTAACTCTAGCACACTTTCTCCTGACTATTACAGAACAATGGGAATGGGTGTTGGTGGGGCAAACGATACTCAGTATAGGGTCTATTATGGAACTACTGCAACTACTATGTATCTCGATACTGCGAATCAGCGAGTAGGAATGGGTATTGCAACTCCCGGCACTAGATTAGATGTTTCAGGTGAGATGCACGTTATTCCCGGCGAAAACAAATACGCATTGAGAACGGGGGCTAACAATGTAGATACGGGAATTTGGAGAGTGGATGACAACACCGCTTATGCAACTCAAGGTATGAGTGATGATTCAAGATACGGTTTCGCTTTGAAATACATGGGTAGCAGGTCGGGCAACAATAACTCTCTTGGCTACTTTGCTGATGCTGAGACAGGAACACAACATGAGTATATGACCGTCTTACAAGATGGTAAAATAGGATTAGGAAACACAACTCCGGTTTCCAAATTACAAATTGCTGGTGACACTACAATATACAATACTACTAATGAAGCACACTTAGTATTGAGAAGGGATGCTACTGGTACAAACTACGGTTCAGCAATCAAGTGGAAGTTTGGCGATTCGGGTAGTGCATCATCAGGCCATGAGTATGCTAGGATGACTGGCAATATCGAAGATTCAACAAATACTGACGAAGATGGTTACATGACATTCAGCACTTCCCTAGCAGGGACTCTTGCTGAGAAGATGAGAATCAAATCAGATGGTTATGTGGGAATAGGAGTAGTCCCTGCAAATTACTCAAATGGTGGAAGAGGACTACACATCAATGATACTACTCTTCCAGAACTGAGACTAACCAACGATGCAACAGGAACGGCTTCCGGTCATGGTTCCTTACTACAGGTATCGGGTTCGGATTTCTACATTTGGAATGCTGAGAATGCAAAGATGAGATTCGCCACTAACGCAACAGAAAGAATGACTATTGCGGGAGATGGTAGTGTTGGAATTGGAAATTCGTCTCCCGCCGCAAAATTGGACATTATCGAAGCGACAGGTGCGGGAAGCACTGAAGGTGATAAGAAACTCCTACAACGCTACAAGATTTCGGGCGGCACAGGTAACCAAATCTATGAGAGTACCTACCATGTTAGGAATGATGATGGTAATACCACTTGGACAGGAGTGAATTGGGTACAGGGATGGCACATTGATAGTGCTTCTCCAACAGTCGGATTCCAAGGACAAAGCGGTGGTGGTGCTGGTCTAACAGCATTCCAAGA
>Ga0208158_1000127_pt1 | contig 33286 bp, 51 predicted proteins | sample 8_EtaG_FD_184081 | JGI IMG/M metagenome (GOLD analysis project Ga0208158, IMG submission 184081) | Marine viral communities from the Subarctic Pacific Ocean - 8_ETSP_OMZ_AT15162 metaG (SPAdes) (version 2) | ecosystem: Environmental > Aquatic > Marine > Oceanic | place: Pacific Ocean | collected...
ACCTGTATTTGATTGCTTCATAGCAAACCCAAGAAATTTTAGTATAAACCAACAGGGAATACTTACACTACCTACTTTAGATTATGGTACAATAACAGCAGTTAGTACGGAAAAGTTTGCAACAGTAACTTCACCTACAAGTAGAACAGTAACACTTACAATACAAATACCTATAGGATTTAGTAATACAGAAACAGATGGTTTTATTACTTGTGATGTATCAGCAACACAACCTGCATTTGTAGCAGGTACAACTTGTACACAAAACGTAACAACAAACGGTAGTATTCCTGCACAAACAATAACAGTAGGTGGTAATAGTGTAACTGTAGATTTATCATCTTATTTTACAGGTGGTACAATAGCAGGATATAATATCATAAACTTTCATACAAATTTAGTTACAGCAGGTGTAAATTCAAACACACTTACGCTAACATCTAATCAAATAGGTGGTACTAAAACAATATATATAGAAGCATTTGAAAGTGCATCAGGTACTTGTACTGCAGTTCAATCTATAGCAGTTACAGTAAATGGTTTAAGTGCAGCATTTGATTGTACAGCAGCAAATCTTGCTAATGGTGGTGGTAGTATAGCACAAAATGGTACTATTACTGATCCTATATCAATAGCAACAATAACAGCAAAAAGTTTAACATCAGGAGGTGGGCATATTACAAGTGTTGCAGCAAATTCAGGTAGTAGTGCAATAGATGTTACTTTATTTTTTGATTTAACTGCACCTGTAGGATATACGAATGCAGGAGCAACAGTAATTTGTTCTAAAACATTTAAACAACAAGCTACTTCTACATTACCAACTTTTGATTGTGATACTGCAAATCTTACAGAGCAAGGTATAAGTACAAGAGGTGATATACACATAGGTAAAACACAATTAGGTACAATACAAGGTTTTTCACCTATTAATTTTGCAGAAGTTACAACAGAAACAAGTAGGTCAATAGATTTTACAGTTTTAATACCAAGTGGTTATTCAAATACAGGAGATGGTTCACAAACTTTAACTTGTACTAAAACAATAACACAACCTGCAAGTTTAGGTGTATGTGGTAGTAATAATTATTTTATATCATCTGGTAAAGCATCACCTACAGATTTTTGTGATGGTACATTTCCTACATCAACTGCAATAGTATCAACAGCTTCTAACAGAGAAACAGGAAAAGGTAAAACAGTATGTAAACAAGGTACTGCTTTTGCAGGGCAAAACTTATATTATGCTGTAAGTACTGTATCAATAAATGCAGGAGCAGGTATAGGTGTAGGTTCATATATTTTATGGCTAATAGATAATAATGGAATAGTAACAAATGTTGCAATAGCAAATTGTGATGTTGGTGGTTCAGGGAGTTTTACAAATTTATAGTTATGGCAATAAGTACAGCACAATTAAGTTTATACATATATACAGGTACATCAGGTTCTTATCAAAACTCTGATTTAAAATATACAATACAAAAAGAAAGAATTAATGCAGATGATGTTATTAATTTTGAAGTATCAAATCTTGTAAGAGATTATATTGATTTAACTTTTAATAATGATTATTTATCTAAATGTGTATGGGTTACAGCTATTGCAAATTTATTTGATGAAAACAATGAACCCTTTACTTATAGTAACCCACAAACAAATACTTATTTAGCATTAGATGGATATGGTTATTTTGAAGATGAGGTAAATCCACAACTTTCAACAAATGCACTTATATCATCAAACAATATATACTTACCAGAAAATACAGCAGGTAAATTACCAATATTTGCAGAAGGTGTTGGAAAATATATAATAGATTCTACAACAACACAAGTAACAGATAGTGGTAATACTAATCAAAAAATACAATACATAACAGTTCCTGCAAACAGTTCTACAATACAAATATTTGATACTGATGATGCTACATTAAGAAAAACAATAACAGTAAACAATGTCTGTGAACCCAAGTTTACACCTTATAAAATAACATTTGTAAACAAGTTTGGTGCATTTCAAGATTTATATATGTTCAAGAAAAACATAGAAAATTTAAGCGTTACTGATGAAACATTTAGAAGAAATATAATAGTAAATAATACTACAAGTTATCCTACTTATGCAGGGCAAAGTGCAAGATATAATGTTAATGGTCAAACAACACTTACTCTTAACACAGGTTTCATAAAAGAGGATATGAACCAAACTATTGAAGAATTGTTTTTAACAGAAAATGTATGGATACGATATGAAAACAAAACATTACCTGTAATTCCTAAAACAAAATCATTGGCTTTTAAAACAAGTTTAAATGATAAACTAATAAATTATACAATAGAATTTGAATTTGCATTTACAAAAATAAATAGTGTACGTTAATGTTAAAATTACAGCTTTACATAAAGAATGAAGATGTATCATCATCATATCAACATATTGAATTATTTAAAGATGAGAGCATTGAACTTACACAAGCAATACAAGATATAAGGGATATAAAAAAAGTATTTACTGATTTTACAAAAACCTTTAATGTACCTGCTTCTAAAAACAACAACAAAATATTTAAACATTTTTACAATTACAATATATTAGATTTTGATGCTAGGAAGAAGTTTGATGCTATACTATATTTAAACCACAACCCATTTAAAAAAGGTAAAGTAAAATTAGAAGGTACATCACTACTTTTAAACAAACCACATACATATAGATTAACATTTTTTGGTAGTACTGTAAACTTACCTGATTTAGTAGGAGATGATTATTTAAGTGCATTAAAAATGATTACATCAGATTTTACATTTACATACTCTGATGCTAATATAAAAACATATTTAAGTGATGGATTAGATATAACATCTAAAATGATTACTTATACAGATGCAATTATATTTCCATTAATATCACATACTAAAAGGTTTATATATGACACAAGTGATTCTACTGCAAACACTACTACACAAAATAATATTGCGTATGAAGCAGGAACACAGCACGGATTAGAATTATCACAATTAAAACCTGCATTAAGAATTTACCCTATAATAAAAGCAATAGAGTTTCAATATGGGATAACTTTTAGTGAACATTTTTTTAATGTTACAAACCCACAATTTTATAATTTGTATTTATGGTTACATAATAAAACAGGTGGTTTATTTCAAGATGAAGGTAATATAGCAACTGTAGGAGGTTTTAATGTAACTTATTCTGATGGTGAGGTTATAGATTTAAGAAATAATTACTTTACTACACCACCACCAGATCAATCTACAGGTAGAGCAAAGAAAGAAAGAACATTAGATGTTACAGTTGTACCAAGTAATAATTCAGTAAAGTATAATTTAGTAATATTTGAAAATGGAAATGTATTTCAAAGATATGATGATTTAACAGGTGAATATAAAGATATAAGAAATTTACCATTAAACAGGGGAGATTATAGTTTTGGTATAGAAACAGACACACCATCAACATATGAAATAAGATTTTATGTACAAAGAAAAAGAAGGGTAAGTGGTATAGCAGATATACATTTTACAGGTACAGCATCAGTATTATCAGATGTAACATTAAATACTTCAAATCAATTGCCTGAAATAAAAGTAATAGATTTTCTTACAGGCTTATTTAAGATGTTTAATTTAACAGCATTTCAAAATGATGAAGGTGTATTAGTGGTAGAAACACTAGATGAGTTTTACAATAGAAGTACAAACAAGTGGGATATAACAGAACATCTTGATAAAGAAAGTTCAACAGTAGATAGTGTATTGCCTTTTAAACAAATAGATTTTACATATGAAGGTTTAGATAACTTCTTTGCAAAAAATCATAAAGAATTATTTAACATAGATTGGGGTGAGAATAGATTTCAAGCAAGTGCAAAGTTTGAAGGTGAAACATATACAGTAAGTTTACCTTTTGAACATTTCAAATATGAAAGATTAGTAAATGTAGCAGATGGTGTAAATACTAATGCTCAATGGGGATGGAGTGCAGATATAAAACAACAACCTAATCTTGGTAAACCTTTACTTTTTTATCCTATACTTAAAACACAACAAATAGGTGTTATAGATAGTGGTGGTTCGCTTACATCACAAGCATCAATATACATACCTTCTAATTCTGTTTCAACATCTCTAATAAATATATTAAGTATAGATGGATCAGAAAATATAAACTTTAGTGCAGAAAAGAACGAGTTTACTAATGTACCCTATTCTAAAACATTGTTTAATCAATATTATAAAAAGTATGTAACAGAAATATTTGATAAACAAAGAAGATTAACAACAGTAAAAGCATATTTACCTATTAAGATGTTACACAACTTATCACTTGCAGATAAGGTTATAATATTTGATAGGTTATATAAGATAAATAAGATAACTACAAATTTTGAAACAAACCTTTCTACATTAGAACTCATAAACATCAAAGAAGAAGTTGTAGGTATTATAGAAACACAAACAGAAGAAATACAACCTATTGTACCTCTTAAATTTACACCAGATGCAAGATGTTATACCGCAGATTCACAAATAGAACTTGCAGATAATACTTTATTAAAAGCGGATTTAAGTTGTGCTAATGCAGAATTACCTATTGTTTCATTTGATGAAGAAGTACCACAAGATACAGCTATTAGTAATATTCCTGTAGTAGTAGATGTACCTCTTGTTGTAACAACTGCAACTATAAGCACGCCAGATGTTAGTCAATTAACAAATAACTCATCAACAACAGTAACATTAAGAGGTAAAATAGATGAATTAGGTGAAATAGGTAATACACCAAGTTTAGATGAATATGGATTTATACATTCACCTACCATTGATGTTTTAAAAGGTGATGATTTAGATACCATTATAGGTAGAACAGGAGTTACACAACATAAAATTACAGATGATAAAACAGAAGGCGAAAAACTATTAGAACTTACAGGTTTAACTGATCCTGAAACAATATTTTATAGGTTTTATACAAGAACAAATACAGATAGTAATTTTGATGAAGCAAATGAAATGACAACAATTACCTCATCAAGTACAGTACCTGCATCACCATATAGTGAAACAACAAACTCTATAAATTACAAAATATCTACAACTGCAGATAACCCTGTTGATACAATAAGAACAATTAGAATAAAAACAGATGGTGGTGATTTAGTGGATTATGTAACATCAGGTACATTTGATGTACAATCTAAAATAGTGCCTTATGTAGTAGAAGGTGTGCCAATACCTACAAATAGCATAACAACACAATACAATGTTACTTCAAACGGTTTAGATGGTATGTTAGAAACACAAATGAGCATCCCTGCTACAATAGGTGGAGTGAAAGTAAATTCAGGGGTAGGTTTTGCTTATAGTGCTACATCAAGAGAAGATGCAGAAAACGATTCAAAAGTATTTAGTTCTTCTTCTATACCATTTAAAGATGTTGCAATACCAAGCGGTACATCTAATATTAATTTTAGTACTACAAACCAAAACTATAATTTATTCTATAATGAAGGCACAAGCGTATATACAAATTGGAATGATGAAAGAAAGTCTGATTTTGGATTTATAAGTGGTACAGCAACAACATCTACTGCAGCTAAAGCAACAGTTCCTGATGGATACTATGCTCAATGGGGTTGGAATCCTGATGGAACAGCACAAAATGTACAATCAAAATTAAGAAATTGTGGTTTTAGTGTTCACGTGGTAAGTGGGGTTATAATAAATAGAAGGCAGTTTGGTGAATGTAGTGTTATATTAACAGTTAAAGGATTTGGTGCTATAAGAGCTTATGATGATACACAGTTTAATTCACAATATTTAGATACAATACCATCACTTTCAGATTTATATATTTTAGATAGCACACAAAAAATAGGTTCATCAACTGCTTGTGGATTTGTTAAAAAAATGGGTGGTATATATCATTCTGGTGCAGAACAATTCCCAGATGAAGGTGATAAAGTAAAGGCAGGAGCATCAAGTAAATGGACTTATGATGGTGGTACAAATTCATTTCCATTACCAGCTATAAATGTAATAAACCCAAATGCAAAGTATATAGCTTATGCATATTCAGAACCATATTGCATAAATACAACATCAGGCATATGTTTAGAAAAAATAATTAGAGGATTTATAGTAATAGAAATTGCTACTGCAACAGTAGTTGTAAAATATAATTGTAGTTAATATGATACAGAATATATTAGATTTATTAGAATTTGCAAGAAGCGAGAAATGGAACGGACAATATATAGATATAGCTATGGGTAAAAATAAATACCCTGAATCAATAAGGGAAGCATACAAACAATTTAAGGAGCAGTTATGAGTTTAAAAAAAATTATAGAAGTAGAAGCTAAAGTAGATGATGCTAAAAAAGGTTTAGATAGTGTAAACAAAAGTGTACAACGTATAGATAAAAACCTTGAAGATGTTAAAGATACAACAGGTGGGGTTGCCAAAGGTGTAAAAGGTATTGGTACTGCTCTTAAAGCTGCTGGTATTGGTTTAGCTATTGCAGCATTTTCTAAACTTGCAGAAGTATTTAATGAAAACCAAAAAGTAACAGATGCTTTTAGTACTGCCTTTGAAGCATTGAGTTTAGCCTTTAATGACTTTTTTAAATTTCTTAATGCAAACGTTGGTACTGTTATGGAATACTTTAAAGGTATTTTTGATGATCCTGTACAATCAATTAAAAATTTTGGTTCATCTATTAAACAAGGTATTATAGATAGATTAAAACAAGGTTTAGAAGCATTAGGTTTATTTGGTAAAGCAGCTATTAAGTTTTTTGCAGGTGATTTTGCAGGAGCAGCACTTACTGCTAAACAAGCATCAAAAGAATTATTTGATATAGTAACAGGAGAAGATGGTGGGTTTGAAAAAATAACTGAATCTGTAAAAACAGCAGTAAATGGAATAACTGAATATGCTAAATCAACTGTACAAGCTGCAAGAGCAACAGTTGACCTAAACAAACAAGCAGAAGTAGCTGCTGTTATCAATCAAGGGTTAATAGAAAAGTACGATAGACAAGCAGAGCAACAAAGACAGCTACGAGATGATGAAACAAAAACAATAGAAGAACGTATAGCTGCAAACAATAGGTTAGGAGAAATACTAGATGAGCAAAGTGAAAAAATGCTTGAAAATGTTGATTTACAAATTAAAGCAGCACAATTAGAATTTAATAAAAACCAAAACCAAGAAAACTATATAGCATTATTAGAAGCACAAAATGAACGTGAAGCTGTACTTGCACAAATAGAAGGTTTTAGATCAGAACAATTAATAAACAGAATATCTTTACAAAGAGAAGCAGGTGAGTTAGCAATAGAGGATGCAGAAAAACTAATTGAATTAGAAGAAAAAAGAAAAGAAGCTATATATGGTGCTATGGATGCTGTAGCTGAAGCAGCAGGTGAAGAAAGTAAAATAGCAAAAGCATTGTTTCTTTTAAAAACAGGTTTTATAATTAACGAACAAATACTTGAAGCACAAGCAACATTACAAAGTATTATAAATTCAGCAGCAGAATCAGGGGTAGATGGAGCAAAAGGGTTTATGAAAGCAGCAGCAGCAGCACCTCCTCCTGCAAACGTGCCTTTAATAGCAATATTTGCAACACAAGCAGCAGGTATAGCAATGAGTATTAAGAGTGCAGTAAGTGCTGCTAAATCTATGGTAGGAAGTAAAGGTGGCGGAGCAGGTATGAGTGGTGGTCGTGGAGTATCTGCACCAGCACCTCCATCATTTAACGTAGTAGGAGCAGCACCTGAAAACCAATTAGCACAAACAATAGGCGATCAACAAGATAAACCTATAAAAGCATTTGTAGTAAGTGGTGATGTAAGCACAGCACAATCACTAGACCGTAATATAGTAGAAGGTGCTTCAATAGGATAACAAAATAGATAAATAATTATTGTATTAATATGGACATAGTAGAACTTTTTATAGATGAAAATGATGAGGTTTCTGGAATTGAAGCAATATCAGTAGTAGAAAACCCAGCAATAGAAGAAAACTTTATAGCACTAAAAAACCAAGAGTTTAAACTTGCAGAAGTAGACAAAGAAAAGCGTATACTTATGGGTGCTGCTTTGATACCTAACAAACCTATCTACCGTACAAATGGTGAGCAGGAATATTATATATACTTTAGTCAAGCAACTGTACGTAAAGCAAGTGAATTATTCTTTATAAAAGGTAACCAAAACAACTCAACATTAGAACATCAATTAGAACTTAAAGGGTTAACTGCTGTAGAAAGTTGGATAGTAGAAAGTGAACAAGATAAAAGCCGTATGTACGATTTAAACGTGCCTATTGGTACTTGGATGGTATCTATGAAAGTAAATAACGATGATGTTTGGAAAAAAGTAAAAGCAGGAGAAGTAAAAGGGTTTAGTATTGAAGGTTACTTTGCAGATAAGTTAGAAAGACCAAACGAACCTGTAAAAGATAAGATGTCCGAGCAAGAAGAAATGGCTAACGAATTAGTTGAAGAACTAAAGCACATACTAAAAGAAGAAAATTTAGAATCTTATTCAGATTATCCAAGTGGTGTTAAAAACAATGCTAAAAAAGGTATTGAACTAAACGAAAAAGTAAACAACAAGTGTGCAACACAAGTAGGAAAAGTAAGAGCACAACAATTAGCACAAGGAAAACCAATAACTACAGAAACTATTAAAAGGATGTTTAGTTATTTAAGCAGAGCACAAGAAGATTATGATGAAAATGATAGTAAAGCGTGTGGTACTATATCTTACTTATTGTGGGGTGGAAAAGCAGGTTTACGTTGGGCGGGTGCTAAACTTAAAGAACTTGATTTAATAGAAGAAGATTTAAAAAAGCCTTGTTACAATGGTTATGAAATGATAGGTTTCAAAATTAAAAACGGTAGAAAAGTACCTAATTGCGTACCAATAAAATAATATGAGTAGAATACCAAGTCCACAATCAGGTCGTAGAGGTTGCTTATGTAAAGATGATACATATTCTATAGAATGTTGCAATGGTAGCTTTCAAGCTCAAGGCGTAGGAAATGTAACAGGTACAATAGAAACACCAGGTGCAGGAGAATATGGTTATAGGGTAGAAAAATGTGGACATAGCCAAAAAAAACACTTTTATGGTTCTACACAATTAGTAGTAGGCAATGTATATTATATAAATGCAGATCACGATAACCATGATGGTTGTTATACTGTATTAAGCCAAGATCAAAACGCACACGGACATCATTTTAGTGCTGTAACATTATATAACGATTGTACAGCGTGTCAAGCAGCAAACTAAAAATATAACAAACTAAATATTAATTTATTATAATATATATGAAAGCAACAGATATGTTAAACAAAGTAAAAGAGGTACTTGGGGTAGAGTTATCTGAAGTACCTTTAGAAGTAAAGTTGGCACAAGCCGAACTTGAGAACGGTACAATTATAGAAAGCGAAAATTTTGAAGCTGGAGCAGAAGTGTTTATTGTTACCGAAGATGAAAAAGTAGCAATGCCTGTAGGCGAATACAAACTTGTAGATGGTGAATCATTAATTGTTGAAGAAGAAGGTATTATTGCTTCTATCGGTGCAGTTGAAGAAGCACCAGAAGAAGAAGTAGAAGCTGAAAAAAAAGAAGAAATGGGTTATGCTACTAAACAAGAACTTCAAGAGGTTAAAGAAATGGTTGAAGAAATTAAATCAATGCTTGAACCTAAAGAAGAAATGGCTGAAGAACCTGTAGAAGAAAATTCTGTTAAATCAGAAGAAACAACTACAAAAACTGTATACGCTGAAAAAGAAGATTTAAGCGAAGTACAAAAGGTTACTCATAACCCTGAAAAAGAAAACAAACCTAACTTAAACTTGTATTCACAAAAAAGAACTAATACAACTTTAGATAGAGTGTTAAATAAAATATCAAACATAAAATAAATAAATAATGTCAACAACAATAACAACTTCAAATGATGTGTTGAGAGCAAGATCAGAGCAAGAAACTTTGACTACTACTCAAGATATTCCTGTAAACAAAGCAGGTACCGAATTTAATATAGCAACAGATGCTAAAGTAATGACTTTACCAGCTATTACATCTGAAAATATTGGAATGGAATTTACATTCCGTAATACAGGTGCTGACGGTAACAACATTATCACTATTTCACCTGCTTCAACAGATGCAATTCACGGTACTGTAGGTTCAGTATCTTCTGGTGGTGTAGATGATAAAGATTGGATTAACACAAAAGCAACTGCAAATAAAGGCGATTGGTGTTCACTAAAAGCTGTAGCACTTACTGACTGGTATTTAACCGGCGGTGATGGTGTATGGGCAAGTGAATCGTAATAAATAAACTTATAAATAAAATAAAATGGCAACAACAAACTCAATAACTACTACGTATTCCGGTGAATTTGCTGGTCAGTACATTTCTGCCGCGTTACTTAGTGGGGCAACTTTGGATAATGGATTAATTACCATTAAGCCAAATATTAAATTTAAAGAAGTGATTAAAAAAGTATCAAGTGATGATATCGTAAAAGATGCAACTTGTGATTTTGATCCAACTTCAACTTTAACACTTACAGAACGTATTTTACAGCCTGATTTTCAGCAAGTAAATTTACAACTATGTAAAGCAGACTTTCATAACGATTGGGAAGCTGTACAAATGGGATATAGCGCTTTTGATAGCCTACCTCCATCATTTGCTGACTTTTTAATCGGACATGTAGCTTCTAAAGTTGCACAACGTACTGAACAATCTATTTGGAATGGTGCTGCTGCAACAGCAGGACAGTTTGGTGGATTTAAAGAACTACTTTTAGCTGATGCTGATGTAACAGATGTAGGAGCTGGTGCTGCTGTAACTGCTGCTAATGCAATTGATAAAATTGGTTTAGTAGTAGACGCAATAGGTAGTTCACTTTATACTTCAGAAGATATGTTTATTTATGTATCACAAAATGTAGCTAGAGCATATGTAAGAGCGCTTGGCGGATTTGCAAGTAATCTTGGTGCAGCAGGTACAGATGATAAAGGTACACAATGGTACAACGGTGGAGGTCTATCTTTTGATGGTATTAAAATCGCAGTAGCAAATGGATTAGCTGATAATACAATGGTCGCAGCAGAAAAATCTAACTTATTCTTTGGTACTGGTCTTTTAGCAGACCATAACGAGGTAAAAGTTATCGATATGGCTGACATTGATGGTTCACAGAACGTAAGAGTAGTAATGAGATTCACAGCAGGTGTTCAGTATGGCATCGGTAGCGATATCGTACTTTATTCTTAATAGATAATTAACCAATAAATTAGGTGGGTAAGCCAATAGTGCCTACTCACCTTTTTTTATTTAAAATATATAGATATGGCTTGTGATTTAACACTTGGTAGAAAAGAACCCTGCAAAGATGTTGTAGGTGGCTTAAAAAATGTTTATTTTGTCGATTTTGGTGATTTAGGTACGGTAACCTTAACAAATGATGAAATAACAAATATGACAGGTAGTTCTGGTAGTTTAACAGCATTTAAGTACGAATTAAAAGGAAATAGTAGCTTTGAACAAGCTATTACTTCTTCACGTGAAAACGGTACAACTTTTGTTGAACAGACTTTAACTTTAACTTTGAAAAAACTTACTAAAGAAGATAATAAAGAGTTAAAACTGTTGGCTTACGGTAGACCCCACGTTGCCGTAGAAGACTATAATGGTAATGTATTTATGATGGGATTAGAACACGGTGCAGAAGTAACAGGTGGTACTATTTCCACAGGTGCTGCAATGGGTGATTTATCAGGATATACATTAACGATGGCAGCAACAGAACTTGCACCTGCTAACTTTATGGATTCGGATACAAAAGATATAGACTTCCCATTTAGTGTAGTAGATTATGCAGGATTAGATGGTACAGTAACTATTACTTTAGGAACAAATACTTAATAGGGTTTTCATTTGGTAAATTAAGGGGTAGCCTAACGGTTACCCTTTTTTTTTGTTTTAATAATAACAAATTTCATACTTTTTTATTGTATATATATGATAGTATTACAAGAAAGTGGATCAGCGCAAAATATTGATTTTATACCAAGAGAATTTACTGCAAACGCATCTTATACGGTTAAAATAACAGATGAAACGCAAAACAAAGAAGTGTACAGTCAAGCAACAACAAGTATATCACAAAACTTATACTTCAATAGGTACAATGCTGTGTTTCCTGTAAAACAAGATATTTATTACACACTTAAAATACTTTCAGGTAGTTCAGTTGTATTTTTAGATAAAATATACTGTACAAACCAAACAGATTTACCAGCTTACACAATAAACAACGGTGAGTATACTTCTAATGCCACTACAAACGAATTTATCACAATATAATGGATAACTTACATATAGTAAAATTAGCTTCTTACAACCGCCCTAAAATAAGCGAAGATAAGCAAAAAGAATGGGTCAATTATGGAGAAGATAATGATTATTATTCTTACTTAATTAAACTTTATACAGATTCAACTACTAATAACGCAATTATTAACGGAGTTAGTAATATGATATACGGTAAAGGGTTAGATGCTTTAGATAGCAACACCAAAACAAACGAGTATGCTGCAATGCGATCTATTATAAGCAATGTATGTTTAAAAAAGGTTGTACTAGATTTAAAACTATTAGGTGAGGGTTCTTTTCAAGTACTTTACAAAGATAATAAAGTATTTAAAGCCGAGCATTTTCCGCGTCAAACATTACGTGCTGAAAAAATGAATGAAGATGGTGAGATAGAAGGGTACTATTATGCGCCAGACTGGACAAAAATAAAGCCAAAAGACAAACCAGAACGTATAGCAGCATTTGGTTTTGGCAACGGAAAAGAGCCAGAAATTAAAATAATAAAAAAATATGTTAGCGGCTACGATTACTACTGCCCTGTAGATTACCAAGGAGGCTTATCTTATGCTGAGCTTGAAAGCGAGATCTCTGATTATTTAATTAATGATGTTCAACATGGCTTTAGCGGGACTAAAGTAGTAAACTTTAATAATGGCGTCCCTGATCGCGAGAAACAGATGCAAGTTAAGAATGATGTAATGTCAAAACTTACAGGCGCAAGAGGTGAAAAAGTAGTAATTGCATTTAACAACAATGCAGAAAGCAAAACAACAGTTGATGACATACCATTAAACGATGCACCTCAACATTATGAATATTTATCAAATGAATGTAGTAATAAGTTAATAGTTTCGCATAGGGTGACTTCACCTTTATTATTGGGTATACGTACCGAAAACAATGGTTTAGGATCAAATGCAGACGAAATAAAAACCGCTGCGCTACTTTTTGACAATATTACTATAAAACCTTATCAAGAACTTATATGCGAATGTATAGATGATATATTAGCTGTTAATGGTATTAGTTTAAAACTATATTTTAAAACACTTCAACCGTTAGCATTTATAGAAACAGATAATGCAGTAACAGATGAAGTACGTGAAGAAGAAACAGGTGTAAAAAGAGAATTTACTTTAAAAAGCCAAGTAGTAGATAAAGACTTTGCTATTATAGATGATAGGTTAGCATATGCAACAAAAGAAATGGCAATAGAAGCTGCTAAAAACATTGGTTGTGAAGGTCATCACGAACACGAATACGAAGGTAAGATATGGTATATGCCTTGCGAGCAGCATAAGCAAAGTAATTTAAGTGCTGAAACAGATGATAAAGTATTTGATTTGCTTGATGAGTTTGGTGAAGATGAAGATTTAGAAAATTGGGATTTAGTAGATGAACGCAAAGTAGACTATGACCAAGAAGAAGCATTAGATAAAATGGTAGGTTTAGCATCTACAGGTAGTGCAAGATCAAATGCAAAAAGCGAACAAGATGGTGAAGCAGATAATATGAAGTTTAAAGTACGTTATCAATATGCACCATTAACAGTTTCTGCTAACAGCAGGGAGTTTTGTAGAAAAATGGTATCAGCTAAAAAGATATACCGTAAAGAAGATATAATGCAAATGAGTAAACAACCTGTTAATGCTGGTTGGGGTAAAGGTGGTGCTGCAACTTACGATATTTGGCTCTACAAAGGCGGTGGATCGTGTAGGCATTTTTGGATGCGAAAAACGTATATGGCTAAAGGTGTAAAACCAGATGCTACTAACCCAAATGCAGAAATAAGTGTAAATGAAGCAAAGAAAGAAGGTTTTAAACCTGAAACTAATGATGCTAAAGTTGCAAAAAGACCAAGAGATATGAAAAATAGAGGGTTTATAAAACCTAAAAACTTTACAACACCACGATAGTTATGGCTGAAGCATTATTTGTTACTCGTAAAGATATTGTAAAATACACTAATGTATCAGGAGGTGTAGATACTGATAAGTTTATACAATATGTTAAGATTGCACAAAATATACATATACAAAATTATATAGGTACAAAGCTATATGATAAAATAAGTACAGATATCATAGCTGGTAATTTAACAGGACATTATGCAACATTAGTAGAAAACCATATAAAGCCTTGTTTAGTACATTGGGCAATGGTTGAGTATTTACCATTTGCTGCTTACACGGTATCTAATAAAGGTGTTTATAAGCATAGTAGTGAAAACGCTGAAAACGTATCTAAAACAGAAGTAGATTTTTTAATAGAAAAAGAACGTACAACAGCACAATACTATACTGATAGAATGATAGAACATTTTAGTTTTTATGCAGCAGAGAGATATGCTGAATACTACACTAATAATAACGATAACGTATATCCGGATAAGGATGCTAATTTTTCTGGTTGGGTTTTATGATTAAAAGGACTTATAAACCAAAACAACATAATATAGTTAAGTTAAAAAACTATTTAAAAAGGATGTATAACAAAAAAGTAAAAAAGTAATTATATATACATGGCTAATAATATAAATTGGGGCAAAGTTTATTGTAATATGGAAACTAATTCTGCTTGGGGAGCGGATGAAGCATATACAACTGAATTTATACCTGATTTTTCTGCTCCAAGTTGTTGGACTTTAGTACCTGCTTTTACAGCGGATACAACATTATACAAAGCAGATACAACATTATTTACAGCAGATGCAACACAAATAACATAATATAAAAAAATGGCTAAACAAACAATTAATATAGGAACTACTGCAAATGATGGTACAGGCTCAACGCTACGAGATGCCTTTGATATTTGTAACGACAACTTTACAGAATTATATTCTGATGATGCAGGAGATGTAGGTAGTATAACAGCAACAGCACCAATAGCAAGAGATTCAGCAACAGGAGCAGTAACAATATCTCTTTTAGATGATGGAGTTACACACGCTAAATTAGAACCAAGATATACAGGCACAGCAACAATTACAGCAACAAGTGGTGCAACAAGTGTTGATTGGTCTACTGCAACTGTTTTTAAAATGCAATCAGCTTGTACAGGTGCAAAAGAATTTGATTTTACAAATTACAAACTTGGTCAAGTTATTACTATACACAACCTAACAGGTGCATATACTTTGACTTTAGATTCAGATGCAGGAACAAGTGAAACCTTTAATAAATTAGGTGCTAAAGATTACGATGGAAGCACAACAAATGCTTTAATGGTAGAATGTATAGATGATTCAGCAAATGCAATTTTTAATTACTCAATTTTAACTTATACAAGTGATCCAACACCATAATGATATGAAAGCAATAAAAGTAGGAAACGATATAAAAGTTTATAGCAATTTAAAATCTTATGGAGGTGCTATAGGTTTACAATATTCAAGTGATAGTGATTTAGAAGCTATGGGATTTTATGATGTGATTACCCCTTCTATAAATCCTTCTCAAGAATTAGGTGCTATAGAATGGGATGCAGAAAATAATGTTTTTACATATCCTGTAGTAAATAAAACCTATTCACAAACAGTTGCTGAACTTAAAACACAAAAAATAGAAAACTTAAAAGCTATTTACGGAAGTAAGTTAGGCAAAACTGATTGGTATGTTGTAAGAGCAGCAGAAGGTGGTACAGCAATACCAAGTGATATAGCTACAGAAAGAAGTAATTTAAGAACAGAGTGTGCGAGTAAGGAAGCAGAAATAAATGCTTTAAGTACAAAGGCATCTATTATAGATTATCAATTACCAACTATATAATGAGTTTAGGAAAAAAGAAAATGCTTTCGCAAGGTGGAGCAGCAGCACCTGTAGGAACTGATAATTTTAATACTGTTTTATATACAGGTAATGGTGGAACACAGTCAATTACAGGTGTAGGATTCCAACCAGATTTTGTTTGGGGTAAAACAAGAAATGCAGCACAAGGTGGATTTTTTGTGGATTCAGTTAGAGGTAGAAACAGCAGTCTATTACCTTATAGCAATAGTGCAAACAATCCTAATTCTTCAGCCTCAAATGACCTTGTAAGTTTTGATTCTGATGGCTTTACAGTTGGTCCTGTAGAGCAAACTTTTTTAAATAGCGCACATAATCAAGTTGCTTGGTGTTGGAAAGCAGGAGGTGCTCCTACAGCTACAAATTCAGCAGGGGCAGGTAATGTTCCGACTTCTGGAAGTGTTATGATAGATGGAGTTTCCTCTTCAGCAGCTGTGGCAGGTAATGTAGAAGCTAAAAAAATGTCTGTTAATACTAACGCTCAATTCTCAATAGTAAAATTTACAAGTCAAGCAGGTGCAACGAACCAAGTGCCTCACGGACTAAATGGAGTTCCTGATTTATTTATTTTTAAAAGAACTGATAGTACAGAGAGTTGGTGGGCATATACCACAGTAATTGATGGAAGTTTAGATTATTTTTCATTGAATACTGATGCTACGAAGAGCGATGCATCGGAAACAGCACCAACAGCTACAACTGTATATCAACCTACATCTTCATCAGGTAGAGATTATATTCTTTACTCCTTCAAAAGCGTAGATGGTTATCAGAAGATAGGGAGTTATACAGGAAGTTCTTCAGAGCATAGCGTTAACATTGGGTTTGCTCCAAGATTTATTATGATAAAAAGAACAGATGCAAGCGAAGGATGGCGAATGTATGATAGTGCAAGAGATGGTAGTTCAGTTCCAAGAAGAGTAAATCACAACTTACAAGCAAATGAGACAAGTGTTGAGTATGACGCAAGTGGTGATGCAAATGGATACTTTAACATAACAAGCACAGGTTTGTTATTTTACACAGGCAATTCAAGTAATGGAGTTAATGCAAATGGAGGTACATACATTTATTTAGCAATAGCATAATGGAAGATTTAAAGATTTATGGTTTTAACGCAATAGCATTAGCTTTTTCAGTTAGTTCTATAAATCCTATTTTACAAGCTGTTTCTCTTTTGTTAGCAATAGCATATACAATAATTAGTATTAGTAAAAAATTAAAATAATGGCATTACCTAAAAATGGTGTTGCAAAAGAGATAAGAAGTTATTTAGGAAGTCTTTTAATATTCTTTTTTATAGTAGGTATAATTATAACTTTTGTGCAGTTTCCTGTTTTAGAATCTAACAAAGAGATCGTGCTAATGTTAATTGGTTCAATAAGTGCGAGTATCCCAATTCTCATAAGTGCTATAAGTGGAACACGCCCTGATGACATAAACGCATTAAAAGCAACAATAGAAAAAAAAGAACATCAAATAACTATGCTTGTAGATGCTAAAGATAGGTTAGAAGAAATGGTTATAAACCTACAAAGAGAAATGCTGCAAAACCAAGATAATATGATGGATAAAATTATATTAAAAGCAGCAATGGATTTTGATGACAAAAATAACCCACCAAAAGGAAAGCTATGAAAGAAGTAAAATGCAAGTGCGGATGCACAAATAACCCAGAAGGTTACTGCGATGGTAGCCATTTAAATAAATAAGATATGCAAACTTTAATAATTATAATTTCAATAGTAATGTTTTTAACTGCCTTAATGTTAGTTTTAACAGTTTACGGTATATTTACAGATAAAGATAAGGATGGTATTCCTGATGCTTTAGAAGATAAATTTAACCAAGTAGTTAGTGATATAAAACAAGAAATTGAAAAGATTAAAAAATGAAATATTTTACGTTAGATGAATTTGATTCACCTGACCACAAAGGTAGTGGTGTTAATATGGATAGTAACTTTCTTGAGTTGCTCAACAACGCACGTGAAATTGCAGAAATACCATTTAAAATCACAAGTGGATATAGAACATCTGAACATAACCAAAAAGTTGGCGGTGTGCAAAACTCAAGCCACCTTAACGGTCTTGCAGCCGACATTGCTGTTGGATCAGGAAATGAAAGATACATTATTCTTAATGCCCTTATTAAAGCAGGATTCAAACGGTTGGGAATCGCTAAAACCTTTATACATTGCGATACCGATAACTCAAAATCAAATTCAGTCTGGACATACTAACACGGTAGGAAGTACACTATGGAACAATTAATTTTTGGTTATGTTGTATTTCGTATGTTAGAATTTTTAATTATAAAAATATTTAAAAGTTTTGGCTGAAAAGAAAAAGTTTAAAGATACTGAAGTAGGCAAGTTTTTGCTTAATAAAATACCTAATGTAGTTGGTGCAGTTGCAGGTAATACAGCAGTAGGCAGTGTAATACAAGCTATTATTGGTGGGTCAGATATGAGCGATGCTGATAAAGAAATAGCACTTAAAAAACTTGAAATAGAACGTGCTGAAATAGATGGCACTACACGAAGGTGGGTAGCTGATGCAAGAAGCGGTTCTTGGTTATCCTCTAATGTACGACCATTAACCCTTGTATTTTTAACTATAAGCTATGTTATAGGCTGGTATTTAGGTTACCCATTAGATAGTATTACAGGTTTATTATCTATAGTTATAGGTGGATATTTTGGAAGTCGTGGTGTGGAAAAAGTATTTGGAAATAATAAACATCAATAATGGCAAAGCAAATAGTTATTAACTATAGAAAAGTTAAGGTTAAACGTAAGGGTATACATAGCAAAACCAAACAATCTAAATTAAAATCTTCTAAAAACTACGTTAAAAAATATCGTGGTCAAGGTAGGTAATGTTAAAAAATAAAAATACTAAAACTTTACATCTTAATAAAAAAGTTTGTAAATTTGGTGGGTAGTGGGATATTAAATAAATTATTAAAATATATATAAATGACAAAAGAAGATTTAACAATTAGAAATTTAGCAGAAAAAATAGCAAAAGATTTTCAATTATCTGTCAAAGAAAGAACAGATGGTATATTAGAATTAGACGCTATATCATATACTAATTTAGGTATAGATAGTACTAAATCAGAAAAAAATAAAGTTAAATCAGATAGTAAACATTTATATAAATTAATAAGAGGTTTTAATGAATCATTAGGAAAGGATTTAATACAACACATGGATGCCTAAAGTAGCTAAAAAACTAAGTCGTAGTAAACTTGTTAAAAAACTCGACACTGTTTTTAGCCAATATATTAGATTAAGTAATGCAGATAAAAATGGTAATTGTAAATGTGTGACTTGTGATAAAACCTTTTTTTGGAAAGAAATTCAAGCAGGCCATTTTATGAGTAGGAAACATTATAGTATTAGATGGGATGAAAGAAATGTAAAACCACAATGTTTAGCTTGCAATGTTTATAGATATGGAGAGCAATATAAATTTTCTCAAAAATTAGGTTTTCAACAATCAGAGTTATTATATAATTTAAGTAAAAGTATTGTTAAATTTACTAATGTAGAACTACAAGAATTTATAAATTTATATAATAAGAAATTAAAAGCATTTCTTTAGTCTTTGTTTTTTTTGTTTTGTGAAAGAGGGGTAAATTTAATTTTACCCTTTTTTTTGCTTTGTATTAAAAAAATGTTTATTTTTACTTTAAACAAAAATTATATTATGTCAAAAACAAAAACTTTTTACGAAAAAATGCAAGAGGAAAGAGATCCTTATATTAAAATAAATCAATTAGAATTTACGATAGTTGAATTAAAACAAGATATAGAAAACTTAAAAAAACAAATTGTTAAACATGTCTGATAAAAAAAATAATATAAATCAAAAATTATTTAACCTACAACAAGAGATAGGTACTATTAGTAAAGATACTAAAAACCCTTTTTATAAGTCAAAGTATTTTGATATAAATTCACTTATAAAACAATTACAGCCTTTACTAAAAAAACATAGACTTTTATTGTTACAACCTATAGAAGAAGATATGGTTTATAGTAAACTAATATGTTTAGATAGCACAGGAGGTGTTGTATCAGCATTAAAATTACCTGAAATTAATGATCCGCAAAAATTAGGATCTGCTATAACTTATTATAGAAGATACACTTTAGCTTCATTATTAGCTTTACAAGCTGTAGATGATGATGCTAATTTAGCAAGTAATAAATTAGTAGAAAAAACAAAATCTAAACTTACTTTAAATAGCGAAGCTTATGATAGAGCTAAAGACTATATAAAAAATAAAGGTGGAAGTATTGAAAATATTAAAGTAAAATATATAATAGATAAAGAAGTAGAACAAAAATTATTAAATTAAAATTATGCAATTAAAAGGAATTATTTTAAAAATAGGAGAAAAAAAGACTTTTGGTAGAACCGATAAAGCAGAGGTTATACTTAAAACCGATTATAATACTGATTACCCACAAACAGTGTTAATTGAATTTTTAAATAAATCAATAGATAATTTAAAAGAATACAAAGAAGGAGACGAAGCAACTATTAATATTAATATAAAAGGTAGACAGTGGACTAGTCCTGAAGGTGAAACAAAATATTTTAATTCAATACAAGGCTGGAAAATATCTAAAGGTTTAGATGAAGTAACTAATAATATTCAACAACCAGATAGGCAAGAAGATTTGATAGATTTTTAATGTTTAAAAAATTAAAAGATGGTGAAAAATTTCCAGTTGATTTTTGGAATTATAATATTAATCCAATTACTGGTTATTATATTAAGCCACAACTACGTAATGAATATAATGATAAAATAGTTAAAAAATATGCAAAACCAAGAACATGATAGCTCAATATGCTTCAATAAAAAATAAAATACTTGATGTTAAATATGGTCGTGTAAAAGAAGGTCTTGGTATAGGTATACAAGGTATTGATGAATATTTAAGATATAAGCAGGGCAACTTTAATTTACTGATTGGCCATGCTAATACTGGCAAGACTACGATTATTTGTTATTTATTTGTTGTTTGGGCAATAAAACATGACTTAAAATTTTTAATTTGGTCAAGTGAAAATACTCCACAAAGTATTGTAAGAAAAATTATAGAGTTTAAAATGAATAAACCTATACAAAAATCTAGCGATGATGAGATCAGTGAAGCAATGAATTGGTGTGATAAACATTTTAAAATAATTGATGTTGAAGATTTATATAATTATCAACAGTTAATAAAAGAGGCAGACGCTATAAAACAAGCTTGGAATTATGATGCTTTATTAGTAGATCCTTATAATAGTTTGTCTAAAGATTATACATTATTAAAAGTAGTAGGAGGCCACGAGTACGATTATCAGGTTGCATCTGAATTTAGAATGTTTGCTAAAAAAAATAATATTACAATATATTTAAATGCTCATGGTGTAACAGAAGCATTAAGAAAGACACACCCTGTAAACCATGAATATGCTAATTTATCTAAACCACTATCAATGGCTGATGTAGAAGGTGGTGGAAAATGGGGAAATAGAGCAGATGATGTAATCTGTATACATAGATACACTAGTCATTCAAGCGAATGGATGTACAGTAATTTATATGTACTTAAAGTAAAAGAAAATGAAACAGGCGGTAGGCCTACTCCATATGAAGAACCAATTAGGTTAAAAATGAAAATAAACAATACAGGATTTGAGTTTATGAATAAAGATATATTAAAAACAAAAAATAATAAAAAATTAGTATTTTGACAATAGCTATAATTTTAGTTTCAATTGCTTTTATTTTTATTATTATTGCACAAGTAAAAAAGGCAGAAGTTATAATAAGCCCAATGATTGGATTTGTTATAGGTTCACTTTATAACAGAGATTTATACGAAGACGAAGAAGAAATCACCTTGCAATGTTTGTTAGGTGTAATTAGTATAACTGTTATATGGATAAATCGGCAGAATGGTTAGCTTTAGTAGCTAAAAAACATGATCAATGGGTTAACATAGTTAAAAGCTTTGGCGAAAAATCATATTATGAAGACATTGTACAACAAATGTATATTGCTTTATATAAGTACTCGTCAAAAGAAAAAATAATTAAAGATGGAATTGTCAGCAATGGTTATATATATTTTACTCTTAGGAGTATTTATTTTCAGTATTATAATTCTAAAAAAAAGGTTAATAAAATTAGTATTGATAATGAAGAATTTTTCTACGAAATTCCAGACGATACGCAAATGGATGAGCAAATAGCATTTAATAAAATATGTTTATTAATCGACAATGAGGTTGAATCTTGGGAATGGTATAATAAAAAGCTTTTTAAGCTATATAGAGATTCTAATTTAAGTATTAGAGGTATTGCTCAAGAAACAAATATAAGCTGGGTGTCTATATTTAATAGTTTAAAAAATGCTAAAAATAAAATAAAAAATAAATTTCAAGAAGATTGGGATGATTACGAAAATAATGATTACGAATTAATATAAAAAATCATGGAAGAATTTAAAGGAGATAAAAGAAGTAAAGAATACAAACAATGGAAAAAAAATCACGCAAAAGCAAGTAAAGGTTTAGGCGACAAAGTTGAGAAAGCATTTAAAAAGGTAGGTATAGATAAAGCTGCAAAATTTATACTTGGTGAAGATTGTGGATGTGATGAACGCAAAAACACATTAAATAAGATGTTTCCAAGTAAAAAGATTGAATGTTTAACAGAAGATGAGTATAACTATTTGGATGATTTTTTTAGTGTTAAAAGATCAACAGTAACACCTGTACAACAAAACGAACTAATATTAATATACAACCGTGTATTTAATGGTAATGCTGTTGCAACAAGTTGTGGTAGTTGTTTTTTAAATGGTGTGTATGATAAACTCAATAAAATATTTAATGAGTACAAATAATAAGATTAAAAATTTAAAAGAAATAGAATATATTACTAATTTTAATTTATTAGGAGCACATATAGTAAAAAATAGAAAAGCTAAACCTAATAATAAAGTTTTAGATGAAATGTACTATGCATTACAAAGTATTGGTTTTTATGTACACAACCTTATTACAGAAGAAAGATTGTATGAGCAATCGTTAAGTGAATTTAGAGCTGATAAAATACGTGCTGTAGAAAGAGCAAGAAGATCAGAGTTAAAAATTATTGAATTAGAACAAAAATTACAAAAACTTAAAAAAGAAAAAAGTTTAGGCTTATAGGTTTATTGTTTAAAAAATGTTTATATTAGTAAAATAATAATAAATATAAAACAATGGACAAGCAAATGTTACGATTTAAAAATGCTGGTAAAATAGGCAATGCAATAGGGTTAGCAAGACACTTACTTAATTACCCTGATAATACAAAAGACAAGTTAAAAGAGCTTATTAAAATATTAGATAGTATAGAAGTATGAATATTTTAGATGAAGCTAATAAAATAATTAACGAACGTTCACAAGAAAAGGAAAGACTATATGGCCCTTTTTCAAAAGGTATGGAACGTGCAGCTAAAATTGCATCAGCTTGTACTGGTAAAGATTTAACTGCTAAAGATATGTATATGGCTATGGTAGCTCTTAAACTATCAAGAGAGTCATATAATCACAAAGAAGATAATTTACTAGACGCAGTAGCATATTTAGCTGCTTTAAATAATTATGAAAATGAGCGAAAATAGAGCAATAGTTGGAGTTGTTAGTAATCCCGTTAAGAGTTTAAATAGTCATAATGGTGGTTGGACTCTTGTATTAAAGAGTATGTTTGATGCTGATATATTAACAGAAAAGGATGATTGGAATAAGTATGATGAAATTATTTTATCTGAAGGTATAAACTACAAAGAAGGGAAGTTTAATTTTTTTGGTGGAGTACAAGAAGGTTTTTATACTAGATTAGAAAAGTTAAATAATTATAACGGTAATGTTTTTTGTATTAATGAAATGATAGATTATAATGTTGTATGTAAAAAACGTAAAGAATTAAAAGGTTTATCGTGTAATAAAATTCCTAAGATCATATACACTAAAGACATATCATCAAAACTTATATTAGGCGATAGTCATAGTGTATCAGTATTTAAACATGGTTATGCTATAGATAGACATGATGGTAAAACATTAAATGGTTTTTTAAAAATAGGTTTAAATAAATATTTAAATGATAATATAAAAGAGCTAATATTTTATGCAGGTAATATAGACATGAGATTTCATGTACATCGTTTTGGTGGTAGAAAAGCAGTAGTTGATTTAATTAGAAAATTGTTTGAACAACTAGGAAAACTATATTTAGATAAAATAACTTTAGTTTGTTTATTACCTATAGAAGATGAATCAAGAAAGATACCAGGTACGGGACTATATAAAGACAAACCGTTTTTCGGTAGTCAATTAGATAGATTATATTATGTAAATGAGTTTAATAAACTATTAAAAAGAGGTTGTTTGCATTATGGTTATAATTTAATAGAATGGGATTTAGATTATGAAAATGGATTATCGTTTGATAATATGGAATCAAGACAATCTGTACATTTAAAACCAAAGTCATATAAATATATAGATCAGTTATGTTAGAGCAATTTAAAGATTACTATAATAAAGCTAAGATGAATCAACAAAGATTATATCAAGGCTATAATTGGACAAAAGAAGATATTAACGATGATTTAATTTGGCATGTTCCTATATATGATGTCGTAAATAGAAAGTATGCAGCTTTTAGTAGTTTATTAGAAGCAATAGATAAAAAGGAATTAGACCCTAAAGGCAATGGAAATTACTTTAAAGATCATAAAATAGACAAAGATAATTTTATTTACTTATCTTATTTATTTAGACTATGCGGATCAGGTATTAACTATAGACCAAAAGACCTTTTACCTTACGGTAGTCATGGTTTTGGAAACTTTTGGATTGTACAAGAGTTAGTATTAAAAAGATATGATATTGTTGATTGGGTTAATAATATACCTGATAAAGGTTTTTGCGATGTTAAAGGTTATTTACTACCTATGATAAAAAAAGGATTAAGAAACTTTATAGTAGAAGACTCTTTAAATTTAGTCGACGATATAATGAACGAAGTACAACAAGGTGGCTACTCTATAACTGATGTAGTAGATTTAGGGAATCATTGGCTAAGATCAAGAGGCTTTAAAAGACAAAATTTTGTGTTGACTGCTTTTGCTATGGATTTAGCTGAGTATTATCCTGATCTTGTAGACCAAGACAGTGATGTATATGTAGGTTCTAACGCGTCTAAATGTTTAAAGATGATATTACCTAATATGAAAAAAAACGAAGCCTTACGCTATCTCTGTCAAATAACTGGAAATTATTCTAAGCCTTATGATATGGAAGATGTTGCTTGTGATTTTATAAGATATATTGATAATTTTCAGAGCGATCATCATATAAGAAAAAATAATAATATTAAATACTGGAATAATGTTCTTAAATAAACAGACTATACAAGCTAATAATGATTTAAAAGATTATAGTCTTAACGATTATTTAGAACAGACTAAAAGCTTCAAATCATCTTTTAATGAATTTAACGTAAAACAAGTAGATGGATTTAATATAATCGATGAATCTGTATCTTGCGAGGTAGGTTACAAAGCGAGAAGCGGTGAGTACTTTATACAACATATTGCTAATCAAGGTGTTAAAGAAATAGTTTATGTGCAACCAAGAAGAGGTTTTGCTGGTATTTCACTTTCATGGTTATGTAAAAAGTATAATTTAAATTTAACTTTAGTAATGCCATCATCTAAAGAAATAAGTGATCACCAAGCTTTATGTATAGAGTTAGGAGCTAAGCCGTTATTTGCTAGAATAGCAGCTATGCCTAATGCTAATTCTTTAGCTAAAAAGTATGCTAAAGCAACTAAAGCTTATTACGTTCCTTTAGGTTTAAATCATCCATTAGTTATTGCTGGAGGAGTAAGATGTATTTATGATTATTTTAAAGATAGAGACAAACCAAACATAATGTGGTCAGTCATATCTACTGGTGTTTTAACAAGAACACTGCAGATAGCATTACCTAATACTAAGTTTAGAGCAGTTGCAGTAGCTAGGAATATACAACAAGGCGAGCTAGGAAGATCTGACTTTTATTCTTATCACAAACCATTTAATTCTAAGTCTGATTTAATCCCTTTAGGTTTTAATAGTGAAGATTCTTACGACGCTAAAGGTTGGGATTATATGGTTAAATATGGTAAAAAAGGTGATTGGTTTTTTAATGTAGCAGGAAACGCTAATAAACCAACAATAGATAAAAAGACTATAAACTCTTATAGAGATTGGAATGATTTGAAAGATTTTTTATAAATTTGTTAATATGATATTTAAAAATGCAGAACAAGCGTTTCATTATTTATATAGTGAAATACATAGAACAGGGATAGATCATGCTAATACTAAAGCATTATTTAATGTGGGTTTTTATATTGCTAACCCTTTAGATAATGATATTAATTTAGATTTTAGAAAACTAAATAAAGAATATGCTGAAGCAGAATGGCAATGGTATCTTACAGGAGATAGAAATATAAATAGATTAGGTGAAATATATGGTAAGGTACCTGAGATATGGAAGAGAATGGCAGATGAAAATAATGAGGTTAATTCTAATTATGGATGGCAGTGGTTGCAGAACTCTCAATTAGATAAAGTAATAGATAAATTACATGCTAATAGAGAAACCAGACAAGCAACCATTTCCATCTATGATGGTAAGCAGATAGATAGATATTCTAATGATACACCTTGCACTTATGCAATTACTTTTAATGTAATAAAAGATGAATTACACATGTCAGTATTGATGCGTAGTAATGATTTATGGTTTGGATTTTGTAATGACCAATATTGTTTTAGTAAGTTACAAGAATTAGTATCTAAAGAAATTGATGTTAAAATTGGTACATATTATCATCATGCTACTAACCTACATATATATAATAATTTTTTAAATAAACACTATGAGATTAAATAACGAGTTTGAGCCTATTAGACAATGGGCAGAAGAAAGAGGTATATATGAAAAAGGAGATCCTAAAACACAATATCTAAAGTTAATGGAAGAGGCTGGTGAATTATCACAAGCAATAATCAATAAAGATAAGTTTGAAATAGAAGATGCTATAGGCGATATGGTAGTTGTATTAACAAACTTAGCTAGATTATGTAATTTAAGTATTGAAACTTGTATAGAATCAGCTTATTTTGAAATAAAAAACCGTAAAGGTAAAATGAAAAATGGAACATTTGTAAAAAATAAATAATGAAAGATGTAGTAAAACACCCTAATTGGAAGAATATAACATTTAGAACAACAAAGTTAAATTTTTTAGATTGGGCAATTAAACATGGAGGTGTAAATATTAAAATATCTGATAAAAGTTATAAGTTTGAATCACAACAAGAACTAGAAGCTTTAAGATATAGTATAAATCCAACTATGAATTTAGGTTCTGATACATGTTATATATCACCAGATGAAATGAAATCAGTGTATGTAAAAAGTAAAGAGAGAATGGAAAAGATAGAACTATTAAATGGTAAAGTATGGGATAAAGATGAATTAATTAAAAAGATGTACAGTGATAGCTTTTACTATGGAGAGCTAGGTAAATATGCTTTAAGTAGCTCAGCTATAAAACAGTTAATAGATTCGCCTAAAAGTTATCAAAGATCTTTAAACTTTAAATCTGATACAGGAGCTTTTAAGATAGGTAGACTAATTCATTTAGCAGCATTAGAACCAGAAAAGCTAGATACTTTATGTCACGTTGTTGAGGTGCAGTCCGCAGTAACTAAAAAATTTAAAGACAAAGTATCTGAAGTTGGAAGTGCTGATTTTGTTTTTACAAGAAAAGAATATGATAAAGCAATGTATACAGCTGATGCTTTATTACAAAATAATGTTTGGCAAGAGCTAACAAGAGGAGCAAAATTTGAAGTACCTGGTTTTGATATATTAAATGGTTTTCCTTTTAGAGCTAAAGCAGATGTATTAGGATTTGATTATATAGCAGATTTAAAAACTACTAGCGATATTAAAGGATTTAAATGGGCTGCTAAAAAGTACGGTTACGATGTTCAAGTATATATTTATTGTAATTTATTTAAAGTAGATTATAAAGATTTTAAGTTTTTTGTTATAGACAAAAGCTCAGGAGATCTAGGAATATATGATGTAAAAGAAAGTTTTTATAATTCTGGTAAAGATAAAGTTGAATATGGATTACGTATATTTGAAAAATACTTTATAAATAGAACAGAAGAAATAAATGAATACGTAGTCACTGGTACACTTGAGTAGGATAAAAGAAGAATACTATATGCTTGCTTTAGTTGACTTATCTAATGGATCTACTGTTGATGAATTATACGAGGCAATTAAAGTATATGAAGATTTAGAAGAATATGAAGCATGCGCAGGTATATTAGAAGCTGTAAAGCAAAGTGAATATTTAACATTAAGAGATATAAAAAATATATTAAAAAATGAAAATACAAAAGATTAAAGAATTAGTAGAAAATAATACTAATATAAATTTAGTAACTAAAAATAGAAGAAGAGAAGTCGTATATGCTAGATCTATATACTATAAGCTATGTAAACAACACACAAGAGAATCTTTAAGCGTAATAGGTAAATCAGTAAAACGAGATCATGCTACAGTACTACATGGTATTAAAGTATTTGATCAACAAATAAGTGTTTATAAAGATGCTATTGAATATCACAAAGTATTTGAAAGGATAGATAATATCATAAGAAGAGCAAATAGTACAAGAGAAAAAGATAGAAACCCTGGTGTATATTATAGAAACAAATATGCTATAGCTTTAGTAGAGCTTAGAAGTCTAAGACAAGAAAAACGACAGTTACTACTTAACAATTAAAGTTTTTTTTTATTATATAATTATTAATAATGTTTTTTAATTATGGATGGTAGAAAAAACAATGGAGGTCACAAAACAGCTGGGCGTAAGTCTAAAGCCGATGAGGTAGAACTTATAGAGAAGCTTACACCATTAGAACCTATGGCCTTTGAAGCATTAAAGAAAGGATTAGAAAGTGCAGAGTTTAAGTATGTACAGCTATTCTATAACTATTATGCTGGTAAACCTAGAGAGACTAAAGACATTACGATCAACGAGGATATTCCGTTGTTTGTAGATTAGTATGCAGGTTAAAAAAACCGAAGCTTTATCGAAATTACGTGCACTTAATAACCGTATTAAGGTTGTAAGAGGAGGTACGTCGGCTGGTAAGACGATATGTATTATACTTATTTTAATCGATTATGCCATAAAGAACGAAGGTAGAGAGATAAGTATAGTATCAGAGTCGGTCCCACACTTACGCAGAGGCGCTCTAAAGGACTTTCTGTCTATATTAAATGGATTAAATAGGTATAAAGAAAATCAGTTCAATAAGAGTACTTTAAAATACATATTTACAAACGGTAGTTACATAGAGTTTTTTAGTACAGATCAACCAGACAAATTACGAGGAGCAAGAAGAACAGACTTATATATTAACGAATGTAATAATGTACCATTTGATGCATACAATCAACTAGTAGTAAGAACATCAGGTAATATATGGTTAGACTATAACCCGTCTAGTTTGTTTTGGGTAGACAAAGAAGTATTAGGACAGCCAGGAGTAGACTACGTTACACTTACTTATAAAGACAATAATGTATTACCTAAGTCTATTGTAGACGAGATAGAAAAAGCTAAAGAGAAAGCAAAGACCTCAACTTACTGGTCAAATTGGTGGAAAGTATATGGCTTAGGAGAAACTGGATCTCTTGAGGGTGTATGTATACCAGATTGGAAAGAGATACCATCAGTACCAGATGAAACAAGATTATTAGGTTATGGCATGGACTTTGGATATAGTGTAGACCCTAGTACTCTTGTAGCTTTATACAAGTATAATAACTCATATATATTTGATGAGGTCTTATGCAAGAAAGGAATGCTAAATAGCGATATAAGTCAATTCTTAAAAAACAATCAAGTTAACGATATAATCTATGCAGATAGTGCTGAACCAAAGTCTATAGCTGAATTGTTAAGCTATGGCCATCCTATATATCCTGTAAGCAAAGGAAGAGACTCTATTGTATATGGAATCAACTTAATAAATCAGAATGTTATATATGTCACTCAACGAAGTAAAAACCTAATAAGAGAACTAAATGGCTATATATGGATGCAAGATAAACAAGGCAATACATTACAAAAACCAAACCCTACAAGCGGTGATCACTGTGTTGACGCAGCAAGATATATCCTTAGCTCTATATTAGAGAATCCAAACAAAGGAGAATACTATATTTACTAAAAAAGTTAATAAATTGTTTATATATTAAAAAAAATGTGTATATTTACACTATAAAACAAAGTTTAATTAAAATTATATCAAATGAAAATATATAAAGACAGAACGACATCAACTAAATTAATGTCTAACCAGGACGGATCATCTTACAAATTAATTATTAAGTATGGAGATAATTTTGCAGAAAGAATATTTGATGGAAAAAATGCTTATAAAAGAGCTACAAAATTTCAAAATGGAATTAGTGAAATTATGAGACTTGCAAAAAATATAAAACAATAATTAAAACAATAGGGGTAGCAATACCCCTTTTTTATTAACCAATAATTATATTATGAGAGATTTAGAAATATTAAAACAAGTATTTACAAAAAAGAACATATTATTAGGTATATTATTTAATGCTACATGGATCACAACTATGTATGGTGTGTTAGATTTATTGTTATATTTAAGATATGATTTAGGATGGATATAGAATACCATAAAATATTAAATAAGTGTTGGGATAACAATATTAAAGTTATTCAAAAGCCATTAGGTAGAGGTAGTCATAAAAAACCACCTGCTGTAAAGCTTATAGCATCTATAGACTATAACTATATACAAGGCAAAAAAATATATGATCAAAATAGTAAAGAACTTGAACAAGCTATAGAAGATCTATATAGAATATTATATAATAATTACATTTAATTTTTTTCATTTGGTTTGATTGGAATTAGGTAGCAGAGATGTTACCTTTTTCCTTTTATACAAAACACTAAATAATTTATTGTATTAATATGAAAGTTAAAATAAACGTACCTGAATCACTTAAAGAAATAACTCTAGATCAATACCAAAGATTTGAAAAGTTAAATACAGAAGAAAATAAAGAATCTACATTCTTACTACAAAAGATGGTAGAGATATTTTGTAACCTCAACTTAAAGGATGTTGCAAACATAAAATACAAATCAGTACAAGAAATAGTAGTACACCTCAACAAGATATTTGATAAAAAGCATAGTTTAACACCTACGTTTACTTTAGGCAATGTAGAGTATGGATTTATACCTGTACTTGATGATATGTCATTAGGAGAGTTTATAGACCTTGATGAGAACTTAGGCAAGTGGGATAATATGCATAAAGCAATGAGTGTATTATATAGACCAATTAAATTTAAGAAAGGTAACAAGTACAATATAGAAGAATACAAAGGTATGAACGACAAACTAAAGTATATGACTTTAGATATTGTATTTGGTTCTATGGTTTTTTTTTATCATTTAAGCAACGAGTTAACACAAACTATCCTGAATTATTTACAGAAGGAGTTGCCGAACAAACTGACTATTCAGCAGAAGGAAGCTTTGGATCAAAGTGGGGCTGGTATCAGTCGGTCTATGGTATTGCTAAAGGAGATGCTACCAAGTTTGACACGGTTACCAAACTTAACGTCCACAAATGTTTAATGTATCTAGCATTTGAAAAAGATAAAGTAGAATTAGAAAAGAAGTTAATTAAAAAACGATGAAAGGTTTTTACAACGTAACAAAGGAATTAAAAACAGCACTTGCAGCGGAACCATTTGTTAATACAGTTACATTTGGAAGTTTAGATGATGTAGATTTAAACAAGCAAACTATATTTCCATTATCACACATTATAGTAAACAACACAACATTAGGAACTAAAACACTAACATTTAACATTTCTATTCTTGCAATGGACATTGTAGATATAAGCAAAGAAGCAACTGCTGATATATTTGTAGGAAACGATAACGAACAAGATGTACTTAATACACAATTAGGATTACTAACAAGAATAATAAACATCTTACAACGTGGTGATTTATATACTGAACTTTACCAAGTACAGGGTGATGTAAGTTGTGAACCATTTGTAGATAGGTTTGAAAACAAGTTAGCAGGATGGACTGCAACATTTGATGTAGTAGTACAAAATGATATGACAATATGCAGTTAGAAAACTTAAATAAAGAACTAAATAAGTTTGGTAAGTTTGTAGTACAGCAAGCAAGAACAAGGTTATCTAAAAACAAATCAAAAAAAGGTAAGGGAACAACCTCATCAGATGGTCAACTATATAAAAGCCTTGCTTATTTTTTAGATAATAAAAAAAATACTTTGTCTTTTGAAATGGAAGACTACGGTATGTTTCAGGATCGTGGTGTAAGTGGAACAGAAAAGAAATACAATACACCTTTTTCATATACAAACAAAATGCCCCCTATTAAACCATTAGCACAATGGGCAAAAAGTAAAAACATAAGATTAAGAGATAAAGAAGGTAAGTTTAAAAAAGGTAGTTATAATACAATAGGGTTTTTAATAGCAAGAAGTATATATAGAAAAGGATTAAAACCAAGTTTGTTTTTTACAAAACCATTTGAACAAGCGTTTAAAAAACTACCTGATGATTTGGCATTTGCTTTTGGTGAAGATGTAAATAATTTATTTAGAAACTAATGAGTACAAAGATAAACGTAAGAAGTCCATATTTTTTAGCTTATAGTGAGCCTACAATACCTACACCTGTATTTGATTGCTTCATAGCAAACCCAAGAAATTTTAGTATAAACCAACAGGGAATACTTACACTACCTACTTTAGATTATGGTACAATAACAGCAGTTAGTACGGAAAAGTTTGCAACAGTA
>Ga0208158_1000128_pt1 | contig 33124 bp, 67 predicted proteins | sample 8_EtaG_FD_184081 | JGI IMG/M metagenome (GOLD analysis project Ga0208158, IMG submission 184081) | Marine viral communities from the Subarctic Pacific Ocean - 8_ETSP_OMZ_AT15162 metaG (SPAdes) (version 2) | ecosystem: Environmental > Aquatic > Marine > Oceanic | place: Pacific Ocean | collected...
AAATCAAATATTTAGGATGATAAAATACTATGATTATAATTATAAACCTAATTATATTATAAATTAATTAAAATAAAATAAATGTTTTGGAAATTAAAATATTTATTTATAAAATTGAAAAGAATTATAAAAGGAATTATATGCAAAACAATATTAAACAAGTAATAAAAGAAAAAGGCATAAAACAGACTTATATCTGTGAGAAACTTGGTATAAATGAGAGTGTACTATCTCTTATTATAAATAATAAACGTAAACCAAGCCAGGATAGGCTTCGTGCCTTAGCTAAAATTTTGAATGTAAGTATAAAAACCTTATATCCAAATGTAGTATGTAAAAAAATAAACTATTATTATATATAGGAGAGTAAAAGAATGAATATGAAAGACTTAGCAAAGAAGTATAATTTAACTAAAGACGATTACTGGCAGGAGTCGAGGAGTCAAAAATATATTATAACTCACGATGCGTGTCAAAAAATAGGTGATATGGAAGGTATTATATTTGGACCTCCACAAATACTCAACTCAGAACAAAGCTTCGTTAGAATGGTTATTTCTGCTAAAAAAGGAGAGGTTTTAATGTGGAGTATTGGCGAAGCTGATACTAAAAACTGCAAGAACTTATATTTTGGAGCAATGGCAGAAAAAAGAGGTAAAGATAGAGTTATATTAAAACTTATAAATGCTTATGAGTATGGTATATATTCTGATGTTGAAGCAGACGATTTTAAAAAGCCTAAATACGAACACCGAACAGAAGATCAAGCAAAAGAATTTGAGGAGCTGAAAGGACACCCTGCTTTTGAGGGTCTTAAAAAGTTTTCTAATGATGAGTGGAGAAAATGTAATAGTATAAAAGACTATGAAGATGTTTTGGTAAGAATGAGAGCCGAAAGAGATAAGTTTGATAACATTACAGGAGAACATAATGATAATTAAAGAACATTTGGACCAAAATGGTAGACCAGACCCTGTTGCACAATTAAAATATTGTTCAGAAAATAATTGTCCAGACTGCACTTATTGTTTATGTGCTTCAGATATGCTACGATTCACAAAACCTACCAAAAAGAAGCCGATTAAAGCAAAGATTATTGAAACTAAAGAAGCTAATGAATTTGATACTTTAGCTAAAAGGGTGGCTAATGTTGAGGATTTTGACCATCCACTTTATAAAGACGTTGTAAGATTGTTTTTAAAGTGAGAAAAGCCGATTTTAATAAAATGAGAATAATTCTCTCTAAAGATAATAATGATGATTATATGTCAATGTCTGATGAAGATGTGTTATACGAGTTTGTTAAGCAGTTTGGAAATAAAATACCAAAAAGGGAGGTATAATGGAAGCGATACAGATTAGATTTGAGTGTGAGCAATTTAAACAAAAAATGTTAGAATTAAATCCTAATGTTATGATTGATTTTAGCGTATACGATATAAACGAACACCTAAGAGATATGGAGGGCAACAATGGAAACCAATCCAAATAGTCTTGACGGAATAATAAACACTTTAGATTATTATGACCTCTGGTATAAGTGGTTTATAAAATGTTCAAATGTAAAAGAACAAGTAAAATTCAATAAAATGAATAAACAAGAACAATACAAATACTTAAAGGAGAAAGTAAATGAAAATAAGTAGAATGACTAAAGGAGAATGGTCTAAAATAAGAGCATTTTTTGATTTAGAAACAGAAGATGGTTTTACACTTAAAGGTTTTAAAATAGTTGAAGGTAGTAGTGGTTTATTTGTCGGCTTTCCTAATCAGAAAAACAAAGATGGCGAATACAATGATACTATCTTTGCAAGTAAAGAGCTAAAACAAAAAGTGAATCAATTAGCACTTGAACACTATAATCAAGGCGAATCAACAAACCAAAGTGGATCATCACAATCTGACGATATACCATTTTAAATAAGGGAGAAAAAGAATGAGAACTACATCTATAATGGCTTATGATGAGCTTAAAATAAGTGGTAAGCAGCCAAAGCAAAAAGACATTATTTATTCAGTACTTAGAAAAAATGTGTCGCCAATGACATTGCAAGAGATATGTAATAAAACTGGTATGGCTATAAATTCAGTATCAGGTAGAGTTAATGACCTAAAGAAAGAAAATAGAGTTGTTGAATCTAAAAAAAGAAAGTGTTCTGTAACACGAAAATTAGTCACACCAGTTACGAGTTTAACTTTCTAAATGTTGGAGATACTAATAAGAGAGGGTAAGGATAAGCAACCTAAATGGGTTGATATAGACACTTTGAGGAGTATGACGAGGAAGCCGAAAAAGTCATCAACCCAACCTTCTCTTAAAAGTACAAAAGATTTTGAATTTTGGTGGGATTTATATGATAAAAAGACGACTAAGAAACAGACTTTAGCTTATTGGATCAAAAACATCACTAAAGAAGATATATATAAAATTATGCAACATACTAAGCATTATATTAAAGATAGAGAGAAAGTATATCGCAAAGACCCAGTAAGATATTTGAGAGATAAAGTATATGAAGATGAGATTATAAAAACAGAGAAAAAAATTGATTTAGATGAATATTATCCATTTGATAAAAGTGGCTCTGCAAGGCTTGGTAGATGTGCAAGTTGTAATGGGATAGTATTTGGTAATAAATTCACTATAGCAAAAGACGATAGTGATTGTTGTAAAGCAAAAATAAACAAATATAGGTAACTATGGAAGATGAAATTTTAGTTAAAGTATTAAATAAAGATTTGCAAATAGCTATTCAAGCTTTAAAAGCTATTATAAACGAATCTAATGATTCTATAGCAGTTAAAATAGCTGAAGATACTTTAGAAATTATAAGTTAAACTCGCAGGGCAGGTAGATCATTCGCACAATGTCATATCCCTCCTTAGGATACTTGCCCTCAAAATTGGAGAATAAAATGAGAAAATGTAGCCATTGTAAGACAACTAAAGATATAAGTAGCTTTAACAGAGGTGGCGATAATAGAAGTTATATATGTGCAGAATGTCAAAAACTATATAGCCGTAATAAACAAGCCAAACAAAAGCAGAAAATTTTAGAGTGGACTAACAATGGTAAGTGCTGGTGGGTATATCAAAGTATAATGGGAGATTTAACATTTTGGAAAAAGAGGTAAATAATGCCGAACAAAAGTAAAGCTAAAGGTAATAGATTTGAAAGAGAAATTGTAGAAGCAGTAGAGCTTCACGAAATTAAATGTGTTCGTGCTTGGGGATCAAACGGAAAAGCATTTGGACACCACGAAGAAGTAGATATACTTATAGACAACAAGATTAAAGTTCAAGCTAAAGTTCGTAAGGCTTTGCCGAAATGGATAAGACCCTCTGAAAATGTAGATGTACAGATTATAAAAGAGGACAGAGGAAAGATGTATGTAGTACAAGAATTGAATGACTGGTTAATAAACATAAAGGAAAAATAATGGGTATTTTTATAGACACACAAACAGAAGATAAGCAAGTATATGAAATTTTGTTAAGCGATAATAAATGGTACAGAGCAAAACTTAACACATATATGATAATAGATGCTTTTGAAATAGGTTTTTATAATATCGATACCGAAAAATATTATCTACAGACCGATATGGGTAAAGGTGTAAAAATTCATTTAGAAGATGGTTCTGAATTAATTTGTAAGCTTTCAGAAGTAAAAGCATTTAAGATAAAGTATAATAAGTAAAATGGGTAGAGTAACAGAATTTATTGATTTTATTAATAGGAAGCCTAAGCCTACACCATTAGAAATGAAAACAGAATATACTTCATTAACATTGACTTATAAAATACAAGATATTAGAAAACAAAATTTAAAAAAGAGATAGGTGGTGGGTTTTTATTCATTCTCCCAACCTTTAGCATTTCCCCTTTCTATGCACTATCTCTTTAAATTGGAGAAAATATGATTTATTTAGTTAATGCTGAAAATACAGATTTATATAAAATTGGTTACACATCTGTGGGTGCTGAAAACAGATTAAAATCATTACAAACAGGAAGTCCACATAAACTTAATATTATCAAACAAACTGATGGTAGCATTTCAAAAGAAAAGTATATACAAAATTGGTTTTATTACAAGAAAAAACGAGGCGAGTGGTTTGAGTTTAATGATGATGATGTTAAGAATGTTATTGATATGATGTTAGATAAAAAAGAGCATTTAACAGAAAGTAAAATTAAAACAAAGTTATTATCATTTAGAACAAGTATCAACAATGATAAATATTTAAGAAAATTAATGGAAAGTGATGAACGAAGCATGTCGTACATTATATCTAAAATGATTGAATATTTTAATAAACAAAATATCACAGATGTTAGAGATATAACGGAGAAAATATGATTAAAAAAGAATTACACTTTGTATGGATAACTAAAGACGGCAAGAGATTCTTAGATAGAGATGAAGCCGAGAAACATAATGACCTACTTATTGACCCAAAAGATATAGTGGATCAATGGTTAGATAGACTTAAAGGAGAAAAATGAATATAGTATTTGCATTATTATTAACCTCTGCTATGCTTGTAACTTTATTAGCAGTTATTTTAGAATCAATAGAAGTATATTATGATACGAAAGAGAGAATGACAAATGAAGATTAATTGGTATAGTCTTATAAGTTATTTAACAATTATATTTTTAGGTTGTGCATTTTGGTATGCAGTAATAAGCCGATTTATAGAAGCATTTTCTAATCAAGGGTAAGGTATAGGTCAAGGCTTTTTCTTTTATAAATAGCCACCTATAAGCATAGTTTTTAACAAAAAAGGGTATTCTATGAATACAAAGGATTATATTAAGTATATTAAGTCTAAACATTGTTTAGTGTGTGGGAGGTCGCCAGTAGACCCAGACCATTTAGAACATTTGGGTATGGGTGGAGCAAACAAGGGTGGTCTTAAAGATTACTCTTGTGTGCCTCTTTGCCGAAAACATCATACTGAAAGACACAATATAGGCATAAAAGACTTTGAATGGACTTATGGTATTAGTCTATGGAAAGAAGCATTTTATTTATTGAGAGGATATTTCGCAGAATGAAATTCGCAGGTAAAATAAAACAAGGTAAACTTACCTTAGATGATAATCTTGGATTTAGGGATTATTTAAGGCTAATTGAGGGCGATGTTCACTTAGAAATAAAACCTGCCGAAAAGGTGCGTTCTCCACAACAAAACGCCTATTATAGGGTTATTATAAGGTTATTAGCTAAAGATTTAGGTTATACTGAAGCCGAAATGCACAATGTTATAAAAGAAAAGTATGAGATCCAATCCACTAAACAATTATCTGTTCCAGAGTTTACTGAACTTATCGAAGAAATAAAAAGATGGGCAGTAATAGAAATGGGTATTGTGCTGCCGAACGCTAAGCAACCTCATCAATCGTAATACTTAACTTATAAGTATTAAAAGCTACTTGTTGTACACTTAAAGAGTTTCCTCTAAAATTACATATAGCATATCTATCAGGTGCATTAGAATCTTTATCGTCTGTGAATATAAACGGCAGAGTACCACCTAATGTACAATTCCATACAAAGTTAAAACTATTATCTGATAGCATAGGGTTAGGATCGTTATCATTAGGAGTAGATTCGCCATCACTTATAAGTGTGTTAGACACTTCATTTTCCATCCACATATCACTTTCTGCTATATAAGAGAAAGACAATTTCCAACTTCTTAATCCTTTTCTACCTAAACCACTTTTAACTTTTTGATTAAAATCATTTGTATTTACAACTGATTCTGGATAATCTAATTCAAATGGTGGGTATTTATAAGTTCCATTAGGACTATTCATAGTCCATTCTGTTGCTCCATCATAATAAATGTTAGCTAATGTTTTACCACCTATTGTTTTTTGTTTTTTAATACCATCAAATCGTCTTGACATTGTAAGGTTAAGGTCAGGCGAATTAGGACAATCAAAATACTTACCTACTACTAAAGAGCCTAATTGATGTTTACCTGCTTCAAGAGCTTGTTCTTCAGGCGTTCCGTAATATATGCTAAATTGCCTCCAATAAGCATCTTGACTTTCAAAGGTATATAAAGTTGTTCCATTATATTGAGGACTTATTAATTGTCCTGAAAAATTTGAGTTTAAAACACTACCTGTTTCAGATGGTACAAATCTTGGTGCTTCAGTTTGGGCATCTGTTTCCCAAGGATAATTACTTTTTCCGATAACTCTAAATCCTTCAGGGTGATATAAATTATGATTTAAAAGAGCTACAAAATTTACAGGAAAAGATGTTTTTGCAATATTATTTGTAGAATCGCCAATTTTAAAAGGTGCTACTTGATTTTCTGATTCTGTAGATTCGTATAGATAAGGATTAGCACAATTCATATATAAAAGCTCTGCACCACCATCACTATCATCCCAACCTAATTGTCCTGTGGCGTGTAAAAATGTAGGCATATCTACATAAAATCTTGGCGTTTTAACTTGCTTTCCCATTAATATCCTCCTGAACTACTTCGTCTTTTAATTTTTGTTTTAGTTTTCTTTGTCGGCTCTGCTTTAGGTAGATCATCATCTATAATATAAGATGTTTTTTTAACCTTTCCATTAGGAGTAATATCTTTAAAATTATCCCAAGTATCTGCTTCTACTTCCATAGACCAATTTTGTCTAGTCCATTGTGATTCATCTTTTTTAACAATACATTTAATTTGTTTACCTTCTACGTTTGCTACTATAGCTTTATTTAATTTTATTGTGCCTTCATATTTAAATAGTAATTGATTTTTTATAGGAACATTTTGTAAAGCAAATATTATAATCTTACTATTATTTCCTCTTAAATACCAACCTTCTGGAAGTTCTGGCGTTATATTAGCTTTACCTCTAAAATGTATTTCTATTCCCATTATATCAGTATCAGACGATATTAAACACTCACCTTTTTCACAACTAATAGTAGCCGTACCACTTGCTATTTTACTACTAAAATCATAAACTTCTGATATTTTCTTTGCTATTGCCATATTACTCCAATATTATTGCAACAAGTTGCACCATATCTAATACATTTATTATACCATCATTATTTATATCTGCTTCATCATTAGGTTCTTCAAAACCTAAAGCCATATTAACTAAAAGTACTACATCTAAAACATTAACCACTCCATCACCTGTTACGTCACCTATTAATTCTTCAGTTTCAGATTCATTTATTCCTAATTGGTCAAAAGATTCTTCTAATGTAAATTGTGTATTTTTAACTTCTAATATAAATTCAATAACTGCACCTTGTGGATATAATTCAAATTTCTTTTCAATAGTTATATATCCATCATTATCTTGCATACTTAATGCGTGATTAACTAAATCCATACCTGATAAATCGCCCACTTCATATTCGCCTGAATTGTACTCTATTCCATTATATTCAAATGAAGAAGATATTGCTCTAACCCAAATATTATATTCCCAAGATTCATCCATATTCGTGCTTACAAAACAAACAACTTGGTTAGTATTTAGATTTCTGTTAGAACCCATTTGTATTCTTAAATAGTTATCTTCTTCAAATTCAAATTCGTCAGTTCCAATAGAATCTTCGTTATAGTTAGGGTCGTCTTGTGGGTCAGGTAATTGATTGTTTTCAGTTACATCTTCACCATTTCCATTAACTGTATCACCTGCATCATTATCATCATCTAAGGGAAATCCATATTCTCCACGATGTACTTGCACTCCTTCTATAGTTACTTTAGATAATGATTTAGATACTTTTGTAATAAAAAATACAGGATAAATAAGTTGCCCATTTCTGTGCTCAACTTTAGAATAATCATATCCAAAAGCTAATTTGCCACCTAATAAATCATTAAATCTAATATAATCACCTGCTTCTAAGTGCATATAATGTGCAGGTAAATCTATTTTAGTTATTAAATGTTGATTACAATGCCATAATAAAAGTTTTTTTTGTAATCTTACAGCTGTAAATTCAGCTCTTATATAATCTGTTTCTATTTCTAATTTAGCATCTTCTGAATCTAAGCCGTAATAACCAATATCATAAGCATCATTACCACTATACCCTAATTCAGTAGTTGTGTACTCATCAAGAGTGGTATATGTAGTATCAGCTATTGTATAACCTGTTTGCTTGTCATATTCGCCAGAACCATAATTTTTTTTGTATTTTACATTAACAGAATTATAAACATCATCTAATTTTGTAAGTTCAAAAGAATATTTTATTATATCTTCTGTATCTATAGAAATAACATCGTCATAACTACTTATAATCTGTTTAATTCCTATAAATTTAAATTGCCCAGCACTATCAAAAGATGGAATTAAAAGTGTAGCTTTAAACATATCTTCCATTACTTCCTTAGTTTCTTTTTGTTCATTTAAAGTAAAAGAATACTGCCAAGAATTTATTCCTGTATCAAGATCAATTTGTACATCTGCCTGACTTTCATCTATATTGCCATTATATAATAATTCATCTTGCAAAATATCTTTCATTATTCCTTCAGCTTTTGATATTATTTCAAGGTCATTAGATAATGAAGTTCTACCTGCTATAGCACCATAAAAATCTTTATTAGCATAATCTAAAATTAACGCATCCTGTAAAACATAAAAGTCTTTTAAATTTGCTATACAAGAATTAAATATTAGGAAATTATTATACCAGCAATGTTTTATTTTTGGCGAACCCCATTGTATACTATTATAAGCATTTGTAGTATCAAAACCTTCAATAATATTCTCATAATCAGCAGTATTTAATATATCGTGTGCTCCATTTTGTTGTTCGTTTTGATTTTGGTACCTTACAACAAAATGCCATTGACCATATCCATCTTCGTCAAAGTTATCAATTTCAAAGTTATGCTCTTTATTAGGAACCCAGCAAGGTGTAACCCAATCTTCTGGATTGGTACGATTTTTTTCCCAATCTCCTCCTTGTTCAGGGTCTACATCACTACCTTCTACATCTAAATATATACCAGTTCTTTCTACTAATTGTTTTTCTACCCAAAAAGCAGTAGGGTTTGTATCTGTTCCTAGAGGATAATCTCTACCCTTAGCAGGAAAATATTCAATATTATAAAATATTTTTGTTACACAAGGTAAACTACCTACATTTTGTTTAAAAAATAATCTTGCATACGCACCACCACCTTCACCTGATTCATTTATACAAGTAATATTTAATCCAGAAAATTGATTCCAATTTTGTATCCAAGAAACATCAAATTCTGCTGCTTTATAACTTTCATCATAAAATTCATACCAGTTATCATCATAATGTGAAACAATTTCTTCTTCACCTTCTAAATTTTCATTTATAGATGTAGGTTCCCAATAATTTAAAACATCCCCTTCTGTTGGACCATCATTCCAAAATTCATTATAAAGATTTTGAGATTCAATATTATCTGAATAGCTTTGAATTATTTGTCTCATAGGACCGTAAGTAGCTTGATTTTGGTAACCAACAAATTTATTTGTATTAGGTAAATCACCATCAATATTAGGTAAATTTAAAGCAAAAAATGAAACTTTATCTATTGGTCTATATATTCTTGCTGGAATACCTTGCTTACCTACACCTTCATCTGCTTCTTCATCCCATTTTTCGTGTATAAAACTATCAAAATTAAATTTTATATGTGCAGGTTCGCTTTCATTGTTTATAAGTGAATATAAACTTACATCCTCATTATAATTATTATAGATTCTTGAACCAAATTGACGTACACCTTCTTGATATATTGGTATAAATCCCCCCTCATATATTGATAAATATGAAAGATTTCTTAAATAATTAAATCTGCGTAATGGGTGATAGCTACTGTTTTGGATAGCCTCATTACCATAATCTATTTGTGAAGCACCATTCCAATAATCTTTTATATTTCTATTTGGTTTATCTATTTCAAGTGTTTGTTCAAGTGTTGTTATTAATGGTGATTTATCTACTAAACCATAAACCATAGGGTAAGGTTTTCCAATGTCAGATTCTTTATATTTTTCTTTATCTTGAATTGTAGTAGATGGTATTTGAGTTTTAAGTTTTTGTTCAGTTAGATCTTCTAAAGTAAGGCTTAAAGTTTCTGCCGACTGTGAATAACGTCTAATAGTACCAGTATAGACTAAAAGACAATCATCTAAACTATCTAAACCATTAGCAGCGTAATACACTTGTACTACTGCGTTTAGTAGACTAGGAATATCGTCTGAGAATATCTTGCCATTATAGGGAGCATTTGATATAGATAGGGATACACTCGAAATAGTGTATTTATTGTTTATAATGTCGGCTTTTGAGCTTATAGAAGGACTATTAAGAAGTAAAGGTATATAACCTTCATAAGTATTATCTAAGTTCTTAATAGATGTTTCTTTTATAGATAAGTTTATTGCTTCTACATCATCAGGTATAGTGTCGTCAATTTGATAACCTTTATAAATCCTAACCAAAGGATATAAAGATGTTCTTACACCATTACCTAATGCTTGTTTAAACTTTACTGGTAATTCTAACATTAACCGATCCCAAAATCACTACCCCTACGGACAGCTTCTTTAATTGATTCTGCAAGTTCACCTTCTACAAAATCTTGTGTTAAAACATTACCTGATACGCTTACATTGATGTTTCCACCACCACCTGATTGATTCATTTGGTTAAGTGTTTCTAAGCCGATAGATTCTACTGCATTTCTACTCATTACAAATTCGCCTCTTTCAGCTTCTATAATAGTACCACCTTGTGAGTGTCTGTTTCCACCTACATAACCACCTTGTTCAAACTTGCCGTAGACACCACCTGCACCTGCTCCAGCAACGCTACTCATTTTACCTATAGAACTTTCTATAGTTGCTACGTTAGCTAAACCTGCTGCTATAACTGCTGCCATTTTAAATGGTTGCCCTACAAATTTAGTTGCTTCAGCATAAGTATCAATAACTGCTGCTATTTGTTGTAGTCTTGCTCCTTGTAAAGCATTTTTACCATCTATTTGTATTACAGCAGCACTTGCTTTTGCTACAGCAGAATACATATTTAATTTATCTTGTTGTATTTCATTAACTGTATCTGTAACATCACCTAAATGTTTTTCAGCAGGTCCTAAAGCTAATAATGCGTTCATATAAAATGATGAAGATTTAGTTAGCCTATCAAATTTTGCTGCTGCTGTTGTAAGTTTTGGTAAGGTATCATCTAAAACAAAATTAAAATGTTCAAAATTAGGATTGGCTAATACAAGAGCATTTGCAAAACGGTCTACTGATTCTTTTGATTCATCTGACCCAGATGTAAACCCTTGAACTGCTGTAGCAATACTACCTATTGTAACAGCAGCAACATTTCCAATTCCTAAAAAGTTAAGTAAATTTTTACCTAAACCTAATAAAGTTTGACCCCAAGTTTTAATTGCTTTAGCTCCATTAGTTATTGCAGTAATATTTTTTCCTATAACTTTAGTAAGTGCTGAAATACCCACTCTTGCAGCTACAGTTGCTGTTTTTATACCAGCAAAAGCTATACCAATATTAACAATTAATTTTACTGCTGCTTTCATTCTATCACTTGTAATAGCATTTACAAAATTAGTTGAAGCATCAATTAATGGAGTTAATTCTTTAGTTAAATCACCTATTCTTGTGTTAAGGTTTGCAAAAGCTGTACCTAATTGGTCCATTGAATCTTGTTGAGATAAAACTTCTTTTCCTGTTGCAGCTAATGCTGATTCACCTTGTCTTAATGTTTCATTAAAAAACGCTTGTTTTTTTTGTGCATCAGTAAGAGCAGAAGCTACTAAATTATTTTCTTCTGCATATCTTTTATATGCTTGTTCAGCAGATACAATAATACCTAAGTTATCAAGCATCAGTCTTGATTGACGACCAATACCAGTTATTAAAGATTCAACAGAACGTCTTGTATCAACACCCATAGCTCTACCAAGCCTTTGTGCCATATCAAATAATCTTGACATTTCATCAGCATTATTACTTACACCAAGTATCATAGCATTGTTTGCTTGTTGAAATAAATCAAAATCTGAAACAGTATTATTAGTTGCTTCTCTTAATTTTTCTATTGCAATAGCAGCACTACCACTACCTTGACTTAAATTTCTAAATGCTCTTTCCATTGATTCAAGTTTCGCTGCTGCTTGAGCCATTTTGGTAAGTTGAGTAATACCAAGACCCATAGCGAAATTAAATAGTAACATTTTTGAACGTACTGTAGAAAATGCCAAACCTAAATTGCTCATAGATTTAGCATTACGTTTTGTTGTGGTATCAAATGCTCCTAAACTTTTAGTTGTTTTATCAGTTGTTCCTTTTAAACGATCTTTTGCTTTTTGTAAGGCTTTTATAGCTGTTACTAATTCTCTATCGCCTTGTGGCTTAAACTGTACGATAATATCAGACATCTTTTTTCGCTTTCTCTTGTATCATTTGACTTTTCTTAGCCATCGCATTTTTAATTATAAAAAAATATTGTACCCATCTTGCAGGTTGTTCACCATAACTACCTGAGTATGCTGGTGTATTTGTTTCTGTACAATATAAATACTTATTAAGAAGTTTTATATACTTCTCATCTCTAACGTGATTTATACACGCAAAGAAAGGTAATTGTGCAGTAATACTTTTAGCCACATCAAACTCCTTTCCTTTTTCTTCGTTAAATTCTTTAGTTTCTTGGGTAATTAAATTAATAACTGCCCAAACATCATCTTGTGATCTAAACTCTCGTGTTTCGTATCCGTTTTCCGTCTTTACAGGTAACTGTGCTTCGTATGGAAATTCACAATAAGGACAGCCTCCACAGCCGTCAGACAATATAGTCAGTTCTACTTGGAGGCTTTCTCTTCCCCCACTAAGTAATAAGACTGCATTTTAGTAAATATTTCAGTCCTATCCTCTAATGTGAGTGTTTTTAGAAACTTATCTGATGTATCGCCTTCAAGTCCAATACGAATCCATTTAGTCATAGTAGAGTGCATCATTTTAATTTGACCCACATTTCCATCACTATCCATTTCATATTGTACAGAATCAAGCATTTCATCTCTTTCATCTATAGATACATCTTTTAACTTAATCTTACTTCCAGATTCAAGTTTAAATTCCATTGTTTATTCCTTACTTTGTTTTTTTAGCCGTTTTTTTAGTTTTATCAAACTTAACATTAGGTGTATCGTGAGGTCTGCCTTTAATCTTGTCAGACACATCTGTCCAATGAGATGGAACTAAATCCACATCTTTGTCTGCAACTCTCCTAAGTTTATAATGATCTCCAACTTTATAATATTTCATTTAATCTCCTTTTAATCTGAACTTGTATCACCAGTTGCTAATCTTAAAATATAATTAGTTCCTTGGTCTACAATTTTTGCTTCTATATCAACAGTAGCCACATCACCTGAACCAACAGAAGCACTAATTAATTTTGCCTGATGGAATATAATACCTAGACCGTGAGCATTGTCATCACCAAAATAAAGGTTATTATTAAACACAGCATCTGCTGCTGGTGCAGTAGATGACCCTGAAAAAGCGTGAGTAGCCATTGCTAATTGAATATATGAATTTTGGTTAGCATCTCTATGAGCCTCTAATAGATTATCAGTTTCATCATCATATTTAAGAGAAGCTCCAAATGTTATATTCATTTCAGGTAAAGCTCTACCTATTACTTCTGGCTCAGCATCACTACCTGAAGCTCCCATAAAAACTGCTGGAGCATCAAAAGTTAAACTTATACTGTTAAATACTGGAAAGTTTCTATAAAAACTACTACCACCAACATCTAACATATTTAAGTATTTTGTACTCATATCTGATAAAAACATTTGAGTGCTAGGTATTGCAGTAAATTGTCCAGCTAACATTGTAACTGCAGCTTTTGAAGGTTTGTATTGTGTTCTGAAAGTTGCAGAATAATCAAATCTACCACTTGCAGTTCCCATATCACCTGTTATTTGAAAATTAGTACAAATACACCCAAATAATGTATAAGAGTCTGATGTTGTTGGAGCTTGAAAATAAAAAGTTAAAGTTTGATGATAATCCCCTGAATTAATAGTATCACCATCCTTCATATTTGCTCCACCACTATAACCTGTGTTTATATCTACAACACCTAAGTTAGACCCACCTTCTCCTGCTTCGTTACCTGTTACATTTTCTGCAAACATAGCACAGTTAATTTGGTCTAACCTTCCTGTAAGTGTAAACTCTGTTACTACACCTTTTGAACTTGAAAACATTTGTGAAAATTCAGCCACCCTACCTGAACCTGAACGCATTTCAAATTCTTGGTTTGGACTAAATGTGGGTAGTGTAATACCTTCTACATCTATTTGTTTAAAATCAGCATCATCAGTATTAGGGTTTCCCACAGATGCATCTTCTGCAGCAAAAACCTTAAACTGCCTACCCGATATGGTTGTGCTGTTTATTGCGTTAAAATCAGTCATATCTTTATCCTTCCGACATAAGATTTATGCCATTAATTTAGTTATTATTTGTTAATTATCCAACATTTCCTACGTGATTGCATTGCCATTCCATTTCCACCGTATAAATACCATCTCCTTCTTCTGTATTCAATTCCGTAGATTGAACTCTACAATCAAATGCTTTAGAGTTATCAGATAAAGTCATTATCATATTATCGTGAACTAACGCCTCAATTCTTGAGGTGTATCTTAGTATATGGTCCATTGTTTTAGTATTGACCATTTTTTCGTCAAAATAATATATTAATTTTACGTTATATTGCCTTTCTTCAGAGTTAGTTGTAAAACTAATTAATGAAGAAGATTCAGGCAAAATTCTTAAATATTGTGAGCCGTGCATTTGTTCATAACCAACACATACAGGCAAAGCACCCTTAAATTCTGTTTCGATAACACTTTCGAGTTTATCTAATATATTCTTAAATGTATTTTCAGGAGTTATAGCCATTAGTTATATTTCCTTTTATATGAAGCTCTACCTGTTCTTGTCATTTTAACGGATTTACCACTTGACACATCTACAACTTCGTGCCTACCAAATACTTCTATTTCCCATTCATCATTAGCAGCAGCTTGTGTAGCATCTGTACTACCTGCAAATCTAATCTCTAAACCACCTCCTAAAGATTGATAGTCACCATTGATTACTTCATTTGTAATAACTTGTTGATTTTTAAGTCCGTCACCATCTTTAACATATACGTTATATGTAGCCGTTCCTAAAACGCCACCAGTACCTATTTTAACCTTAATTAAATCATAAGTACCTGACCATTCACCTCTTGTGTCTACAGGTCTAATTTTACCTGATGTATAAGTGACATCTCTTACTATACCTTGAGATGAATCTCTTGATACTTGCCAAGATAAAGCTGCTTTGCCTTGATTAATGTTTTCAATGTTATTGTTAGCTTCTTCCATTAAAGCACTTGCAAGTTCACTATTTGGATCGTGACTTTTAATCATAAAGTTAGCAGCTATTAAAGCCGTACTTCTAATGATAATATAGTCAAAGTTACCTTCTTTATCTTTTAATGCCTCTTTAGGCATATTAGGGTCTAACATACTATCAAGGTATCTACTTGCATCAGTTCTGTATTGTGTAACCATAGAAGTAAATTCTTCTCCACCTTCCATTAATTTATCTAATGGATTACTGGCTGAATAATAATAACATACATCTTCAGCAGAATTATAAAACCATTCGCCTTCAACATTTAAATCAGTATGTGCTGATTGAGCAGGTCCTAAATCTTCGCCATCTGCAAATAATTGAGTTACTATGCCACTATTGTGGGCAGCATGCTTATTAGTTGTAACCTCTGTCCAACCATAAATAGATTTCTTATTATCAAAACTATCAAGTTGAGGAAATACTCTCTTTAATTCTTTATGTGTACAATATATCGCTGCTGTCGCCATCTATTCTCCTACCATTTCTTACAAGACCAGTATCTTGCTGTTGTTTTATCTTTTGCAGTTGCACATTTATGTCTTGCTCTAAAAGACCTTCTTGCTTCAGGATTATTTTTTCTAATTTTCATATTAGGGTCGCCAAATGTAACCCTTTTAGTTTTTGAGCCATCTTTAACATATACTTGAAACTTTTTTCTTCCATAAGTTGGTTGCCCTTTTCTAATACGAGAAGGACTATTAAGTTTAACAGTTCTATTTTTATATTTAGCCATTAACGACCTACTTTTTTCATAGCAATTTTATGTGATTGTGTGAAAGTTTTACCTTTACGCATAGCAGCAGTCATAGACCTTAAATGTTTAGCTGTATGATGTGTTTTATGCCTTCTCATAGCAGTTTTTTGTCTACTTGTAAGACCTGTCATACTAACACCTTTTACATAATTATTTTTTGGCATATTACTTCTTTCTTTTTTTTATTTTAGTTTTTTTCTTTTTCTTTTTGCGTGTATGATACGGCATATATTCTCCTTATACAAATCCTAATATTTCTACTTCGGCATCTATTTTTGAATTACAACTTCTTGCTGCAATTTCAATAATTGTATTTTGTTGTGAAGCAGTTTCATTAACGCCACCACTATGAGCCGAATCATAATTAAAACTTGTTGCAAACTCTGCATTAGTAGGTCCAGTAAAATCTATAGCACCTGTTTCATAGTTTATAGTACCTGTAGCAGTACCAACAATATTACCTTTACCATCATCATAAGCAAAAATAGATTGATTTTTGTTTTCAATGTTATTTGTTTTATCAAATACTGTGTCATCGGGTAATTTAGCAGCTACAGCACCTTCTATGCTTCCAATAGCAGGTATTCTACCTACACCAAATGGTGTGCTCCCTGAAGTTGGTGCTGCTAATAATATAGCAGAGTTTCTTGTTCTGTTGCCTGAAGCAAATCTTATGTCGCCATTTACAATACTTACAGTAACTGCTTTTTCAAACAAGTTTCCTGATGTATAGAACTGAGTGTCAAGTGCAGATTGAATCTTGCCTAAAACACCATTATTTCCACCAAATTTAGTGTTTGTAGCATCTGTTGTAAATGAAAGACTTGCAAATGTACTTCCACCATCAACTGTTATGTTAAGAGCATAAGCTGTTGAAGCAGTTAATCCTGATTCTGTATTTGGCGTAATGCCTGACATTCCAAGCTCTTGATAACCATTGTTGTAAAATTTCATAGCAAAAGAACCTTTAACAATACCTGTAGGGTATGTAGCACTTCTACCATATCCAAATAAATTCTGTGCTGTGTATCTACCACTTGAATTAGTTTGTGCTGTGCCAAGTGCATCAGCATCATCGTGATATTTATCGTATTTTTCTTGTGTGTTAAACCAAGGTAAGTGTACAGCAGCTCCTGAAGCGTGTCCAGTTGTTTGAGCCGATGAATTTCCTGTAATAGATCCAAACAATCCTCTTTCTACTGTTAATGTATTAGTAGAAATGCCAGTAACTCTCATAATTTCAATATTAGTTGCAGTAGTGCCTGTAGTTGTTCCAAGCTGTATTAAATCGCCAACTCTAAAATAATCTCCATCGTTTACATCTATTTCAGTTTCAGAGCCGTCTACAGCTTCAGCTAAGTTAGCAACACTATCAACATATAACTTACCACTATTAACTGAGTAACCTGTAGCGTTGTCTATAGTTTTAGCATTAGCTGCCGAAGCATCTTCAGCATAGCCAACCATCCATTGACTTGGTAAAACCATATATTCATTAGCACCAATTAAATAACTAAACTGTCTTAAATGTGTAGCTGATCCAGGACCTAAATCAACACTATTAGTTTGGTCAATATTTGAATCATCTTTCCATTCTGCATATCTAAATTGCATCTCTACACCAACATCGCTATTATTTTTAAGAACAATAAGTTTAGAGCCTTTAAGTCTTTGTCCTGCACTTGCTCCTATACCACCTATTGTACTGCCTAAACTAACTATAGTTGTAAAAGCATTAGTATTATCTACTTTTTGTTTTGTAGTTAAAACCTCTGTATAGTTATCACTCATAGAGCATAGATACTCTTTGTCTTGCCCTGCCGTTACTGTTAAATTCGCTTCTAATTTTGCCATTTCTTCTCCTATGCTATATGATACTTGACTTGTACCTGTAAATTTATATCGTCTGTGTTTGTTTCATTTTCTACTGTGCACATAATCACTTTACCACTTGTTACACTTGAACTTTGTATTGTTAAATCTGTTGTTTTTGTTACACTTCTATCTACACTTGTTGCTTGCCCATCTGCTAATACTACTCCATTTGATAAATCGCCATCAAGTGTTGTTCCATCTGCTATCATATCATAACTCATTAAATGAAAGTTTAAAGTAGTATCAGTATCTGTATCGGTAGATGATAAAACCTTAACTGCATCTATTGTTATATTAAAAGGAACAGGGAATATTGCATTAGTATAATCATCAGTAGTAGAGGTTGAATTTAAGGAAGTTGATGGATTTGTTCCTGTTCCCAAAGTTCTTTCAGCCATTGCTGCACCATATTCTAATGCTCCTAAACCAACAACCATATGAGTTCCTGATGCACTTGGAACTAATCTATAAGCAGCAAATGTCAATAACTGTGTAGTAGCACTTACTTGTGATGTTCCTACTTTTACTACACTATTAGATGTATCTACTGTTAATAGGTTACTACCACTTGCATTTTCTACTTCAAATGTAGTAGTTGTATTATCGCTTTGTGGCTTTACTTTAAAATTATCATCGCCAACAGATATACAAGTAGATGTACCTTCTCCATCTTCTATTTGAGAAGGACTACCTGAAACTCCATTTGTTTCATCTGCTACTTTTAATAAACTTTTATATGTATTTGCTGGACTTTTACCTGCTAAACTTCCCATTTAATCTCCTTACCCTGCATCTTCTGCTCCTGTTGGGTTACTTAATGAATACCAATTAGTTCCATTACAGTATAGTGTATACCCACCATACCCTACAACTCTTTCATCAGCACCTGATGTTAAAAAAATCTTTTGATGTGACCCTGCTGCTGGAGTTTCGTCGTGTTCTAATTGTATAAAGTTAGTAGTATCTGTTTTAACTATATATAATACTTGTCCTTGTACACCACCACTAAATCCACCTATAACTACATTATTGCTTGAAGTATCTACTTCTAATACTGTAGTATCTGATACATCAATACTGTCTGTAGGTCCTGCCGTAGTAAATGCAGTATGTTTATATGATACAGTACCTTCTACATCAAGTGTAGTAGTGGGACTTTCAGTACCTATACCTACTCTATTATTAGTAGCATCTACTTTTAATGTATCTGTATCAACTGTAACATCTCCTGTTACATTTAAATCTCCTGATAAAGATAAATCATCAAATGATAAGTCTACTTCTACATCATTTTTAAAATTAAGTCCACCTGTAACTTCTAAATCGCCTCTAACCTTAACTTTAGCATTATCAGAACCATCAGGTAAGGAGGTAGACATCTCTATTGGAGATGCCTCACCACCCACTTTTAAAGGTTTTAAATCATTAGACAAAGGATAGCCGTCACCTAAAGTGACTTCATTAACTAAACTACCATCTTTTGTCTTAGCGTAGGGCATTAGTCTGCTCTTAATCCTTTAATGAATCCTCTTACAGCTGAACCTATAAAGTTATCAATAAGATCTATAAACCAAGGCTCTATAGTCTTGTTCCATATACCTTTTGTAAACTTCCACTTAGATAAGCCTAAAGTCATAACTTTACCCATTGTGTAACATATACTCTCAACCCAAGCACAAATCTCTTTATTTGGTACCTTTTTAAGCATATAAAGCACTATTCCACCACCTGTACCACCTGCTAATAATCCTGCATTATTTGTAATAAAATCTAACATATTATTTCTCCTTTTTTAAAAATAATTCTAACATATCAACTCTTTTTTTAAGTTGTTTAACTTCTTCATCTAATTCGTTTGGTTCTTCAACGTATTGTAGGACTTTGTCTAATTTGAATTGTTTTTTTACGAGCTTAACAACAGCTTGTATTATCATCTTCTGTATCAACATTTTCCGTTTCCGTCTATAACCTCACCCCACAAAGAAGTTCTGCCATTTATTATCTGTATGATGTGAACTGTAAAAAGTCCACCTTTAAAAAAATCTACTATAGCAAATGCGTGTGCCCAGTTAATAGGTCTACCACCAAGCCAAGAATTTGCTTCATCGCTCATATCTTTTAAACATCCGATACTCCAAGCAGACTTAGGTCCGTCTTTATGAGTAACAGACATTTGTTGGAGTTCGTGCCAATGCCCATACATAATATTACAACCAAGTTTACGCAAATGGTTGGAAGTATGGTATTGCCCTCCATAATGATGTCCGTGATATAGGTATAATTTACCTAATTTTAAGTGTTTTCCAAAGGGAATATATTTATATCCTCTGTCCTTTAGATTAACTGCATTAGCAAATTTATACTGAGGTATGTAAGGATACTTCTCTACAGCAAAGTTTAACCAATTATCGTGGTTACCTTCTGTGATGTATCTTTCGTGACAATTAACTTTGTCAAGAACATCATCAATCTGATCCATACCAGCATTGACATCTTTTACGTCTTTTTCAAAATCTTCTATAAGGTATTCAAGTGGTGGAGCTTTCTTTCTTTTGAATCTCCAAGCACTAAATGCGTGCCACTCACCTACATCACCTATATCTACATAGGCATCAGGTTTGACTATCTCTATAGTCTTTTTTAGGCAATTTATAGCAGGTTGGTCGTGTAAAGGAAAATGTTTGTCAGGCGTTACTATTACTCTTTTAACTACGCCTTTATCCATCTACTTTATCTCACTTTTTATTTTTTTAATTTGATATAAAAAAAATGCAATAAGCACTATTTGATAACATAACCCAACTAATGGACTAAATAAATCTGTCCATTGAACCATATAACCACTTAAGCCAAGTCCACCAGCTTTTAAACTTTCAACGTCCACTATCTACCTCTTTAACTCTATTACTTAATTCTTTTGCTCTATTAGGTGTTTGTCTTGCCCATAAACTATCAAGCATTTCTACCGATGCTTCTTCCCATTGTTTATTCTGCAAGTATGCTATAGTTTTCTTAAACTTAGAAACGCCTGTAACACCTAATTGATAACACATTTCTATAACAACATCTTTAATTTCTTGAGGCATATACTTATACCAACTAAACTTTAAGTTAATACTATCTTCTAAAGCGTGTAGTTTACGTTCAAGAATGATCTCACAGATGTCCTCATCTAACTCTAAATCTTTTATTGCAAAGCCGTACCCTATAGTATCTATACCTAAAGAATCTTTATAGACTACGCCAACATAACCTTCGTGTTGTTTAATGCTCTCTATTAACTTCATTTACTTCTTTCTTGAAAATCTTGTCATAGTTTTCTTTATACTTCTTATCAGTAATAGGGATTCTATATGAATCCCCTTTACCATTTTGTAATTCAGACATTATTTTTCTATATGTAATATAACTTGTAAACTATCAGCATTATCAAAAGTTACACCTGATTGGTCAGCAACCATACCTAAAAAAACACTTTTAGAACCTGCATCTGCTTGTAAAAGAACAGGCATACTAAATTCTTCTGCACCTGTAGATTTACCATAAAACTGCCTCATATCAATATTATCTATTTTATCATCAGTATCCACATTACTATCAGTATATACTACTGCTAAAGGATTTGCTGCAATAAAGTTTGCGTGGCTTACATCTGCTGTTGCATTTACAGTACCTAAAACAACTGTTTTTTCAGTAAAAACTAAGTAACCAATAGGGTCATCTCCACCTTCAGTTACTAAAAACCCTGAAATAAGTTTAGAACACCCACCATCTTCTCTTACAGCATTTGGTATTTCTAAACCTGTAAATATAACATCTCCATTTGCGTATGCACCTGTTTCTACAGTAGGATTTAATCTTATAACTTCATATTTTTGTAAGTAACTTGTGTAACCCATTATTTACCATCTTTCTTAGCTTTTTTAGCTACTTTTTTAACTTCTTTTTTAATTTCTTGTCCATTTTCATCACATTCCATAAATCTATCTTCTAAAGACTGTATATCGTGATTATCAGTTGCTTTAATAATTGTTCCATTACCTTTTTTAAAAAATCTTTCCATATTATCTCCATATTAAAGGGGGCAGTTACCCACCCCCTTATTTTTAAGAACTAAGAAACGTCAGATAAGATATAAACACCATAAGCGTCTTTAATCTCAACTTCGCCCCAGAATCCTGTAGCTACATAGTTAGTTGCTCTTAGCATTTCATCTCTTTCTGCTGCGATTCTAAATAAGCCATCAGCACCAACACCAAGACCAATACCACCTTGTGAGAAAGCAAAACCAGCAGCATCGCCACCAGAACCAACATTCTCATCTATTTGATCAGACCAATAAACATTGAATCCTGCAATAGAACCAACATAACCTGTAGAAAATGCTTCTTCAGCTTTATTGCCCATCATAGACATTGGCTTAGCATTTGAACCTGTTACACCTTCATCGTGTAATAAGCTAATAATACCTTTAGCACCCCACACCTGTTTAGGTGAAAGAACTAAATTATAAGGCATTGGAGCACCTGCTGCTCTTAATTGTCTCATAGAGCCAAATATATGAGATAATGCCAAACCAGTACCAGCACCACACTCTGTTTGAGAGAATGATTTACCTAATTCTACTAAGTCATCATCAAGTTTAGCAGCAACTGCGTTACCTAAAGCAGGACCTGCTTGACCTTCAACATCATCGCCTGAACCCATAAGAACTAAGTCACTTACTGTAGAAGCAATAACGTGTTCTGATACAGTTGCAGTTCTTGCTGCTGTTGTGATAGCTACAGCTGTTGTAGTAGTAGCCTGTGTAGCAGCAGTTACATCAGATGATGCTAATTTTGTCCAATCTGAGAATTGAACGTGATTTGAACCTCTTGCAGCCTGTTGTACAGTTACAAGTGGGTACATTACATTTACGTGATTAAAAGCAATTACAGCATCGCCAATCGTTCTTCCTAATCCACCAGCTGCTGTGCTTGTGTTTGTTAAAGCCATTTAAAGCTCCCTTCAATTATTTTCCTCTATCAACTGCTTTCGCCTTCAAGTAGGAATTATTTTTCGTATGATTTTTTTAAAGTACCTTTACCCCAACCACCAAATAATCCCATAGATGACTTAACTGCTTTTTTACCTTCACCTTTACGAGTTGCTCTTTCTTCCATAATATCAATATAATCCATATACTTAATCTCTTTACCTCTATGAGTAACTTTTACGTCACCATCAGGTTGAGGTGTATGAGTTAAATCGTTATTAGGATCTAAATCAACTCCAAAAGGTTTATGAGGGTCTTTATTCGCCACCATAACCTAACTTAATGCCTTTAGCAGAATTAGTGCTATTTTGTGAGGCATATCCAATAGGGTCTTTCTCTGCCCATTCACCATAAGAAGCGTAACCACCAAACTCTGTGTTTTTAGTGCCTACAAGATTCCTTGCTGAAGGTTCTTGGGTTTTGGTTTTAAGTTCAGATACCATAAACTCTAAAACATCTAAATCTTTGTTTTTAAAAGTTTCACGCTTATCTTCAGGTAACCTTTCTAATAAAACACCACGTCTTTGCTCAACAATACCTTCATATTTTTCTTTGTAAGGATTAAGTTCATTAACTTGAGCTTCGTATTTCTCAGCTAAAGTTTTAAATTCCTCATTTTCCTTTAATTTAGCATTTTGTTGAGTTTCCAACTGTTTTTCTAAATTGGCTAACCTATTTTCAGCGTCTTGTGCTCTTTTTCTATACTTCTTGCTTTCTGCTATGTACTCATTCTGAGCTGATTCCTGAGCTACATTCTCCGTACCCTGCTCCACTACTGTTTCGTTTGATACTTGATTTTCTTCGGACATACTGCCCTCCTATATGTTGTGTATTTGTTAATGCAAAATACTATATCTTGCATTTCTCCTACTTCGTAAGTTAAATTAGAAAGGTGGATATATGCAAGTTTTAAATGATTACAAACAGAAATGGTTCGACTTTTTAGGGTATGAACCACACGAAGGTCAGAGAAAGTTGCACTTTCCTACCAAAGAATCTGCAAGGTTTTTTGTTATGGTGTGTGGGAGGCGTTTTGGAAAGACGACTGCGAGTGCTATGGAAGCGACCTTTTACGCCTCCCAGCCTAATCAACGTATATGGCTCGTAGGTCTTTCGTATGATAAAGCCGATTTGATGTTTAGAGAAGTGTGGGAAAAGATGGTAAAAGGACATCAAAACGATATTATCAAGGCTTCTGAAAAAGAAAGATATATCAAATTCAAATGGGGTACTACTGTAGAAGCTAAATCGGCAGATAACCCTGATTCACTTGTAGGTGAAGGGTTGGATCTACTAATAGTAGACGAGGCAGCTAAAGTAAGACCAAGAATTTGGGATATGTATTTATCTCCCACATTATCTGATAGAAAAGGAAAGGCTGTATTTATTTCGACACCAGAAGGGTTTAATTGGCTATATGATTTATATTTGCTTGGAAAAACTGACGAGTTATGGGAATCGCATCAAGCTCCATCTTGGGATAATGGTTTTGCTTTTCCTGAAGGTAAAGACGACAGGTTTCTCATTGAGAGAAAGCGTAATATGGCTAAAGAGCTTTATGACCAAGAGTATGGAGCTCAGTTTACATCATTTGAAGGTAGGGTTTATCCTTTTGATAGGAATATTGATGTCGGTTATTATCCTTACAACCCACATCTTCCTACTTTTTGTAGTATTGATTTTGGGTACAGGATGCCTTCTGTGGGATGGTATCAAACCTACAGAGTAAATGGTGAATGGCATATAAATATGATAGATGAGATAATTCACGAAACAAACATTAAAACAGATGAACTTGCAAGTAGAATAAAAGCAAAGCCTTATATAGTAGCAAAGTATTATGGTGACCCAGCAGGGTTACAAGCACAAGGACAGTCAGGAGTAGGAGATATAGAGATTTTTAGAAAAATGGGTATCGTAGTAAACACAATAACAGATAAAGCATCAAGAAGTATAACAGCAGGTGTGAATCACGTTAGAAGTTTTATAGAGAACGCAAATGGCGAAAGATACCTACACCTAAACAACAACTGTACAGGTATGGCAGAAGATTTAGAAAGTTACAGGTATCCAGAGGCTCAAGATAGCAAACCATTAAAACAAGAGCCATTAAAAGACGGATACCACGACCACGGATGCGACCAATTAAGATATTTTTTTATTAACCAATTTCCAATTAAAAACAGAGAGATAAAAGTGAGGAACAGATGATATATAAAGGAGAACAAGCTATTAAAGACAGCTTAAACGTCTTAAAGATAGAAAACCACAGAAAAAGAGAAAGTTACGTACATAAGCTACTTGATTACTACAATGGTAGCAATACAAAGTATTATATAGAAAATAGATTTGATTTAGATGCTTTTAAAGAAGTTCCACCTTACGAGGCGAACATAACTAAGAAATTTATCAATAAAATGTCAAGAATCTACACAGTAGGTGCTGATAGGAATGTTAATGAAAGATACGATAACCTCTCTGTGTTAAAAGATGCTAAAATGAAGCATATAGAAAGAATGACACGCTTAGTTGGAACTATAGCTACAAGAATAATGTTTGTTGATGGAGAAATGCCTCACTTTGACTATCAACCTATTTATTACTTTCATCCTTTCTTTGGTGCTGATCCATTTAAGCCTATAGCAATCTCTTATCCTCTAATGCACTACACAGAAGATGCTTCTAACTCTGATTCTTGTCAATACATACATTGGAACGCAGAATCATACATTATATTTGATGAATCTGGGAAGGTATTAGAAGAAGCAGAACACGGATATGGTACTTTACCATTTGTATTTACTCATAGAGAACATCAAAGTGATTCTTTCTATGTTGAGGGTGCAAATGACATTTGTAATGCTAATGAGCATATAAATATCACAATGACAGAGCTTCAGCTTGGTTTAAGGTTTCAAATGTTTGGACAACCTGTTGTTTCAGGTGCAGATTTAGGAAATAACCAAAGATTTGGTTCAGATGTGATTTTAGAGCTTCCAGAAGGTGCAAATTACAACATTTTATCTCCAGCAGGTGATATTGAGAAGGTTATAGAGAATGTTAAGTTCCAAATGGAGCTTGTAGCACAAAATAACCACTTATCTGTTCAATTTGCTCAAGATGGTGGCGAAACACCAAGTGGAATAGCCTTAAAAATTAAAGATTTGGAAAGTTTTGAAGATTATCAAGATGATTTAGCTTTATGGAGCCAATACGAGCACGAAATTTACCAAATTGAGAGGAATATAGCAAGAACTTTAAATATTGGTATGCCTGAAGCCTTAAAAATCGATTTTAATGAGCCTGAGTATCCAATGACAGTACAAGACCAAATAGCTCTTGACAATCATAGACTATCACTTGGACTTGTAAATAAAGCCGAATTAATGGTTGAATACAATAAAGACTTAACTATAGAAGAAGCAAATGCTAAACTAACTGCAAATCAAGCATTAATAGAGCCTCAAGATGATAACAGTCAAGTATAATATTGATTTTAAGAAAGCTCTTAAAGAATTAGAGAAAGAGAAATTATCTAAAACTTTAAATAAAGAGGTTGCACCTAAAACAGTACAATTATCTAAAAAATTCATAAAATCAGGAAATGTAAAGCCAAGATTATCTGGTTTTCAAAGAAATTACAGAAAATCTATTGGTATTAATCAAAATAAACCACTTTTTATGACAGGAAAACTTGTTAATAGCCTAAAAGGTACGGAACAAGGAATAAAAGGTGTAAATTATGCTAAAGAACATAGAGAAGGTTATCAATATGAACGTGGTGATGTACCTGCAAGAGAATTTGTTACAGCAGCTTTACCAAGCGAAAAATCAAGTACTGACAAAATTTACAAGGAATTTGAGAAAAAATTCGTTAAATTATTGAGTAAATCAATAAGGAAACGATAATATGTCTGAAGAAGAAAAAATAGAAATCCTACTAAGAAATATCATCAATATGCACGAAAAACTCAATGTTTTAATAGACTATATGGCTAAAGACCTTACAGAAGAACAATATCAAAGAGAATTTTACAAAGACGAGGATATGTTAGTAGAGATAGAAAAAGACACATACCAACAAATGTGCGATTTAATTGGAGATGGTACAATACCTTTTATGGCGATAGCTTAATGGAGAATAATGGATATTTTAACAATACTGGAACAATTTGGAATACCCGTAGCGATGACGATAGCGTTTGGATTTTTTATATGGAGGCAGAACAGATTCATACAGGAAACTCTAATGACAGAGTTGGATCAAGACTTCAAGAGGTTGGAAGGTATTATTATTAAACTCATTGACCAGCAGAAGTTGGTACAAATGGAACAAAAGAAACTTAATGGTATTTTCAAAGCACAAGTAGAAATAATCGCAAGACTTTCAGGTAACGGATTAAAAGACAAATTTTTAAGAATTATGGAACAAGGTGGAATGAAAGATGACTAAGCAAACAAAAAAGATGACTATAGTAACTCCTATGGGTAGTATTGAAAGTGATTCAGGTAATCATTTTGTAGATGTAGTAACAGTTTTTGGCTTTGTCGTGGCGTTTATGGTACTTAAAAAGATAATAAGTAAATACGTTAGATAGATTCCTCAGCAGCAATAATAGATAACTCCCACTCTTTTCTTTGACCTTTAGTAGGCTTTGTAGCAGGTAAAGGATCAATACCAACAGCTTTAGCTCTTTTCTTCCACTTATGCCACTCTCTACGCATCTCATTACGAGTTTTCTTCTTACCCTTGTTTTTATCCTTATCTATCTCACTCTTTAAAGCTATCTTTTCTTCTTTAACAGTCTTAGAAGGCTTTCTCTCTGGTAAATCATCAGGAATAACCACATCATCAAATATCTCAACAATCTCGGCATCCTCTACATCCTCTGCCTTAAGAAACTTCTCAAAAGGACTATCTATCGTAATATTGACGTTTTTAACGAGTTTTCCACTATGCTCTAACACTAAACGAGCAGCTTGTACATTACCGTGCTTAGCTTCCCTTACCATAGCATTAATAACAGCAGGTAACTGTGAGCCGAACTCAGTCATATACCTCTCATAGATCTTATCTATAAACATAGGGTCTTGACGCCACTTAGATACACATATATCGCTAACACCTACCTTAGCTGCTACTTCCTTAACAGTAATAGAAGGATTTAAAGCAAAAAGCTCTATAGCTAAGACTTTGTGGGGTTTTCTCTGTGCTGGTGTCGTCTGCATACCTCGTAATTTAGTACTATATGGTACTTATTTCCAAATTTTTTTATAATTGGGGTTTGGTACTAAACTTTCACATTTTTTGTGGAATGGGAGCCGATAGCCAGCCACCGAATCTCATCCCCTGATACCCCCTTTTAAGCAAATATACGCTTTGACCTATGTTATGGTATACTTAAGCTAAAAAGCTCTTGATTTAAGGGTATTTGGTAGTAATTATGGGGATAATAAGGGGAATGAAAGCCATAATTATGATAAGTTTTAATTTAGTTTTTAATTAGATACAAATATATAATTCTAAATTCTTTTAAATAATCTTGATCCAAACACCAAACCAAAAACCAAAACCAATACCATTAATTGTTTTATCTTACTATGTGTTAAATGTACCTGGAACGGCTCGATATTACACCACTAATTGATATTACAAACATATTAAAAGAATTAATTAAAACTTTCTCTCCTCTATTAATTAAATATATTCTTTGCAACGTGTAAATAATTGTTGTTTGGTAAATAAATTTAAAGTAATTTACTTTTAAGATAGGTAATTAAATAAACAAAATAAGGAATAAAATAAAATGAATAAATATAATCAATTACTAAGTATCAATAGCGACTATAAAACGTCTAAGGGAACTAAAAAAGGATATTTGACTGGTATCTTGTATTTATCACCAGCTAATGAGTCTGGCAAGAATTTTTGTTCTAGTGCTAGTGCTGGATGCATATCTAGTTGTTTAAATACGGCCGGACGTGGTGCGTTTAATAGTGTACAACAAGCTAGATATAATAAATCTAGATACTTTATAGAAAATAAAGCTGGATTTATGTTTGATCTTGTTAAAAGTATTATAAGATTAAAAATTAAAGCTAAAAATAAAAACTTGATCCCAGTTGTAAGATTAAATGGTACATCTGATTTATTATGGGAACTAATTAAAATAGATATAAAAACTTTATTAAATGATAAATATATATCAAATAATATAGATAAATTAAATGTTAACGTATTAAATAATGATACTTGTAATATATTTGATTTATTTAATAATATTACTTTTTACGACTATACAAAGCATAATATAAAAATACGTAAAAAAGCTATAAAAATACAAAATTATCATTTAACCTTTAGTAGATCCGAAAATAATGAAAATAAAGCAATTTCTTATCTTGTTAATGGTTTAAATAGTGCGTTTGTATTTTCTGGTCAAATACCTAGTACTTACAAAGGATTTAAAGTGTTTAATGGTGATGATACAGATTTAAGATTTTTAGACCCTAAAAACGTAATTATAGGGCTATTAGCTAAAGGCCAAGCTAAAAAAGATAAAACGGGCTTTGTAATTCATAACTAAAATAAAGGAATATATTATGTATCAATACAATAATTCAATTAATGATATAAATTTTCGATATATTGTTAATGTACCTAAAAATAACGGCTTTATTGCTAAACGTTTTAAAATTAAGTATCTAGAATTAATTAATATGTTAGAATTAAAAAATGATGACCTTGGTATTAATTATAATAAAGGTACATCTAGACAATTACAGTTAATTCAACATCTTTTATTAAAAACTAAAGATTTAAACATTATAAAATGTAATGTTTATATAAATGATCAAGTAATATTATAAATAGGAGCTAAAAAAATGAATAAATCTAATAAAAAACTTGTTTTTTTATTTACTAAAATTAATAAAAAACAACGTACAAAAATACATCCAGCTATAATAAATAATAAAACAAATAGAAAGTGAGAGTTAAAAAAATGAATAAAATATTAAAAAAATTATATTGTTATATATTTAGATATAAATCTTGTAATAAATGTAATAATATTATTTATGGTTATGGCTTTAGAAATAAAAGTAAAACTATAAATTTCTGTAGTAGAAAATGCTTATGGACTGATAAAAAAACCGATGAAACTTTTTATTTCAATAAAATAGGAGATTAAAAAATGAGTACTGGAAAGCTAATAAGATTATATTATGATATTATATTACATATTATAATGATCACTATAACTGGAATTATATTAATGGGTGGTATTTTTATAATACGGCTTGGAATTAACTTTATAACTAGCTAAGGGAGTAAAAAAAATGAATAAAAAAAATCTAATGAGCATAAAATATGCTATAGCTACTGATAAACACAATTTATTACAAGATGATGAGAATATTATAATATATACAATTAAAAAATTATATTATAAATTAATACTTTCAATTATAAATAGGAGAATAATAAAATGAATGAATTTATAAATGAGATTAAATCTACTTTAAAAGAAGAAAAGTCTAATAATTTTGATTCACATCAAGATGAAGATTATAATAAAGGCTGGATTGAAGCATTAGAGTATGTTATAAATACTTATAATAACTATGTTAAAAACTAATATTATAACCCTTATATTTGGCGTAGTAGTCCTTATTCCCAGACTTTTAATCTGAGAATGACTACTATTATAACCCTCACATCGTGGCTTATTTAGTTTATAACATTTTTTTCATCACAGGTCTGTTATAATTCGTCCTAACCTTGAACTTTGTGATCCCTTTTGGTAGCTCTTTATAACTTGTTATCGCCAAAAGTAATAAGCCAAACCAATAACAAGGATTATAAAATACTATAATTATAATTATAAAACAACATTATATTATAAATTAATAAAAATAAAATAAAACTTGACACAAATAACAAATTATATTTAGATTTAGAAAATGATTAAAGGAATTATAAATGGAAAACAATATTAAACAAGTAATAAAAGAAAAAGGTATAAAACAGACTTATATCTGTGAGAAACTTGGTATAAATGAGAGTGTATTATCTCTTATTATAAATGGTAAGCGTGTTCCATCACAAGATCGGCTTCGTGCTATGGCGAAATTGTTGAACGTTTCTATCAAGAGATTATATCCAAACGTAGTATGTAAAAAAATTAACTGGTATTTCATCGACTAATAAATAGGAGAAAATAGAATGAAAATGCAAGAAATATGGAATAAATTATCGGCAATAGATGTTAACAAACACAAGAAAAAACGAGGTCAATTCGATTATTTGCCTTGGAATGTTGCTATATCGACAATAATGCAACATTACCCAGATATAAGCTACGACTTTTTACATTATACTGATAGTGATGGTATGGTTAAAGATTATATTGTTGCTCCAGACGGCTCATGTTCTGTTGAATGTGTAGTTAATATCGGCGATAATACTAAGAAAATGTTTTTAGCAGTTACTGATTATAATAATAAGGCAATTAAAAATCCAAGCTCACAAGATATTAATAATACTAAAATGCGTTGTTTAACAAAGGCGATTGCGACTGGCTTCGGGTTAGGCTGGTATATATATCTTGGAGATGCTTTACCACAAGAGGAGTTTTATTCTGAAGAAGAAACTGGAAAATTTGCCGAACTTATAAAACACGAATTTTTTCAAGACAAAAAACAAAAAACAAAACAAGGTTTAACTAAAATTCTAAAAAAGAACAATAATTCAAAATCTTCTTATCAACATTATTTAGATGAAATGCAGAAAGCTATTGATGATTATGAAAAAGTTGAAGATATAAATCAAGACATTGATAATGAGATGAAAAGGAAGATCAATGGTAATTAAAGAACATTTAGACCAAAATGGTAGACCAGATCCTGTTGCACAATTAAAATATTGTTCAGAAAATAATTGTCCAGACTGCACTTATTGTTTATGTGCTTCAGATATGTTACGTTTCACAAAACCTACCAAAAAGAAGCCGATTAAAGCAAAGATTATTGAAACTAAGGTAGAAGCTAATAAATTTGATAATCTTGCTCAAAATATAGCAAAAACTAAAAAATATGGCGATTTTGACCATCCACTTTATAAAGATATTTTAAGGCTTTTTATAAAATGAGAAAACCAGATTATAATAAAATGAGAATAATCCTCTCTAAAGATAATAATGATGATTATATGTCAATCAGTAATGAGGATTTGCTCTACGAATTTATTAAGCAGTTTGGAAATAAAGTACCTACAATAAAAATAAGGACAAAATAAAATGAATACATCTAATATAAGACACGAATGTTTCCTATTTGCGAGTAAAATGATGGAAATGAGCGACCAAAAATTAATGATTAGCTTTGACGTGTTTGATCCAGAAGAACAAGCTAAAGATATGGAGGGCAACAATGAGTGATATAATGAAAATAATAGACAATGATGAATTTATATTCTTTTTAAGTTGGTTAGATGAATGGAATAATTGGGAAGCAAGAGAAATTATATCTGTTGTTCAAAGACCAAGTGGCTATCAAAAAGAGTATGATGAATATTTACAATACAAAAAGGAGAAAGTAAATGGAGAATAAGGATATGACTGGAGTATTATTTCCAGTAGAAAACAAACAATCAGATAAACACCCTAATCTTACAGGTAATGTGCTTATAAAAGGCGAGAAGTATTATATATCGGCTTGGAGTAATGTTGCTAAGAGTGGGAAGAAATATATTAGCTTAAAAATAAATGAAGATCAAAAGAAACAAGCTAATACACCAACCGAAAATGATGATATACCATTTTAAATAAGGGAGAAAAAGAATGAGAACTACATCTATAATGGCTTATGATGAGCTTAAAATAAGTGGGAAACAACCAAAGCAAAAAGACATTATTTATTCAGTATTAAGAAAAAATGTGTCGCCAATGACTTTG
>Ga0208158_1000129_pt1 | contig 32707 bp, 55 predicted proteins | sample 8_EtaG_FD_184081 | JGI IMG/M metagenome (GOLD analysis project Ga0208158, IMG submission 184081) | Marine viral communities from the Subarctic Pacific Ocean - 8_ETSP_OMZ_AT15162 metaG (SPAdes) (version 2) | ecosystem: Environmental > Aquatic > Marine > Oceanic | place: Pacific Ocean | collected...
TTATTATATTATATATATTATATTATATATTATATTAATAATAATATTAATTATTATATTATATATATTATATATATTATAAAATATAAAAAAAAATTATCTCCCCTGTCCTTTGTAAGTTTTTTTATAACCTTTTGAAGATTTTAACCTAGACAGGTTCTTAGAATGCGGGTGGCTTTTCCTTTTTGGTTTAGTATATTTAGATACCTGTATTTTTCTAGCCATTTTTATCGATTTGTTTTAGCTTACGTATAGCCCAATTAACACCAGCGCTACCACCCCAAGCATCCCACATAATACCACCGCAACCCTCTGAGTATGGTACATCTTTATTTTGTTGGTGCCTTTTAAAACTAGCCATCCTCGCTATTGTTGACCTAGTAAGTGCTTGACCAGTAGATAATTGTGATGCTCTTCTCCAACCTACTGGAGTGCCACAACTAGAGCCATTTTCTTTTTTCCATTTAATAGCCCTTTTTGCATTATTTCTTGCTGCTTGTGGGTAATCGTTATAAGATTTTAAATCTATTTTTAATAATTCTAAAATTTTATATAATTTTATTTTATCATTTATCATTGCTTATCTTTTTAAATTTTTCTGCACCTCTTGAACCAAAGTAAGCAACATAAACTGTAACCAAAAGTGTTTGCAGTAATGTTACCCAACCCTCAGAAACATTAAAACCCCAATTAAAGCTATCCATTAAAATTAACAATACCATTGATACAGTTAGGAATATTAATGTCATTGGTCTAGTGTTTTTGCTTAACCAACTATCACTTTTCATATCACTATCCCAGCGTTTAGAAACCTCTTGCATCTCTACCACGTCCATTTCTAAGAGTTTTAAGGCTGTTTCTTTGTCTTGTTGGGGTAAACTATCATCGCTAGAAATTAAGCCCTTTAAAACGCCTAAAGCACCAGAATCGGGTAACACATCGCCCACTACATTAATTAAATCGCTACCTTTATTTAAAAGGAACTTACCAACTTTTGTGTCTTTAAACTTTTTTTTGCTCATCTTCAAAATATATTTCTGTTACTATATGCTTTTTTTTAAAACCTAACCACCATTTTTTCAGCTTTTTAATCATAATAAAAACGCCATTTAAATAAAAAAATTAATAAATAAATATTTATTTCTTCATAATTGTATAAGTCAGTTGCTGGATAATAATTAAAGCCTACATTTAGGCCATTAGGCAATAGCAATATTATTCTAAAATCCATTAAAATAATTCATATTTAGTTCTACCGCCTTTTTTAACTGCTCTTAATGCTCTGTTTCTATTATTGTTTTTATCATAACTTATATGAATCCAATTAGGGTTATGCTCATCGCCGAACTCCCAAATTATTTGGTCATATTCTAAATTATCTTTTATATAATAAAACATCTCTGCGTTAGTTTTATAACCAAACACATCATCAATATCAATTGCCTGACCTTTACAATGTTGCGATTTTCCAGTTCCGCCGACTGCACGATTTGTAGCTTCTGACCTGTAAAAGCTATTTACTTTAATAGGTCCCCCTACCCATTGTCTTAATGGCTCAAATACTTTTTCAGCCAATAGCCTCATATTGTCTAAATGTTCACCCTGCGGAGTATTATCTATTTCTCTCCTTTTAGCTGTGTTAGAATGTATCGCTTCAGCGTATGTAATATGTTTACTTATTTTCATTTTTTTTTCTGCCTTTACGTTTACTACCTTTAACCGCTTCTTTTACATCTCCAATTTGGTTACCTACTTCTTTTAAAGCGTCTTTAACGTCTGATAATTCTTTTTTTGTTCTTCTATATCTTCTTTTAACTTCTTTTGCGGTTGCCTTAGCTTTTTCATCTACTGTTGTTAAACCCCAAACATAGTTCCATAAATTGTTAAAATATTTTTTTGTTATTTTCCACATAATTATAATCTAAAATTAATACCTAATGACGTGTTAAAAATTTCACTATCCCAAAATTTAGTATATTCCCCCTCAACGAAGAATCCTAAAGTTTTTGAAATTTTCCAACCAGCTATTATACCAGCTTGATAGTCATCCCATTGTTCAGGTTTTGAATCTAATCTAAGTCCCCCCAATCCCCAATTATTTCTATTTAAATAATTAAAGTCAGAATCTCCTTTAAAATATGTATGATATGGTAATATCCAATTTCCGTATGCGTGTAACCAAAAGTTTCTTTTATAATGGTAGAAATCAAAACCAACAATCGGTGCATACTCAGCATAAGGGTCTAGAGTGTCCCAAATTTCGTTGTTGTATCTATTCATTAAATTACCAAATATTTGGTCTCTAAATTGTAAATCCGTGTATGCTACTATTTCACCATTAGGGTCAGTCCAATACCAGTCAGATATTTCGTTTCCGTACTCATCACTAGATGTATAATAGACATCATCATAACCGTACAAAAATCCTAAACTATACCACGGGTTAGCAGGGTATTCATATTCATTACCCTGTGAATCTGTATATATTTCTGTTTCGTTTAACCATATTTCAATAGGATTATATCCATACGCTTTTTCGTGTGTCCTAGCTATTACACCCGCTGAAATACTAAACTTTTTACCAATAGGCAATCGTAATCTTGCTTCTGCTGATTGATAATTGAAGCCTACGTTTCCCACTTCTCTATGCTCTAATTTAAGAATATGGTATTTCCCTGTGTGTCTTAAAAAATACCTAGAGTTAATAAACTCTTCCCCTCTTCTTCTTTCTTTTTCAAAATGTAATAAATATTCGAACCCCTGAACCGCAGCAGTTGGAGATGACAAAGATTTGTTGTTTTCTGTTCCATCGTAGTAATGTTTAGCTTTTATTTCATAGTCAAATCTTGCTAGTTTTCTAAAGCCTAAACCATACCTGTAATCAAAAGGGTGGTATATTGTTTGGTCTATAACTTGCGGTACATCATAAAGGTTTTCAGGATTAGTCCTTACAAAATAGTTTTTACGTTGTTGCTCATAAGAGTTTCTAACATCTCCCGCTACATATAAAGTTCCATATTTAAAAAACTCTTTATATATATTTTTAAAGAATGTTTTAGATTTATATTTTTTTACAATTTTATTTTGCAACAAACTATCTTGGTTGATAACCTGTGCTGGTGAATATAAAAAAAACAATAGTAAAATAAATGTAATTACTTTTCTTTTGCTTTTAAAGGCTTTATAACTTATATATAAAACCATAAAAATTAAAAGTATGTTTAATAAATTAGGGTGGTTATTTTCCCCGCATATTCCTAAAAAATGTCTTAAAGTTTCTATCATAATTAAAATTTACTTTCTATTATTTCTTCTATTTCTAAACTAATTAAATCAACAGTATTAGAGGGTAATTTTAAAGATATGTTAGATTCTATCCTTATAACCTCTTCCCCATTGTGGTAAACTACTACTGTTGGTAAATATTTAATACTTCGCTTATCAAACAAAGATTTATTTTTACTGATGTACAAAGTTTTAGTTTCTACACCCCTAAAACTATTTAAAGATATTTCATTGTCTTTTACAAAACCCGCACTATATTGTATAACTTCAATATTAGATTGCGAATAATTAGCAACCCATACAAAAAGGGCAATTACCGTTACATTCCATTTCATCTGTTTTTACTAATTTGATATAAACGCTCATCAATTTTATCTAATTGACCTTTAATCTCGTTTACATCTTCATTCATTATTTCTTGTTTTTCTTCTATCCTTTGGATTGTACTCCGCACCAATTCATCTTTGTACTGGAATTCTACACTAGAAACTCCATCATTTTTTATTTCTTCTATGTTTTCACTATTAGAAGCCACACTTGCCTGTAAAGTAAAATATATACCAAATACACTTGCAAGACCTACAACTGCGCCAACCACTTCTTTTAAGCTTAAACTGAATTTGCTTTCTGGGTTAATATTTGCCATCTTTCTCTCTGTATTTTTTGTAACATATAGCTACTGCTTGTTCTCTTTTATATTCTTTAGATGTTACTGCAACGCATCGCATCATAAAATCTCTCTGTTTCTCGTCTTTGTTTGGTTTAGGTATCGGCATTATATTGTTATTTCAGTTAATAAATTATCTATCTCAGTATCAGACATACCGTCTGTATCATAAACTCTTAAATCTTTACATTTTCCAAAGAAATCATTAGAGCCATCTCCATAATCAAATCGTAGTGTATTTAAAGTGTTTACTGCAAATATTCCAAATGTAGTTTCTGTGTTCCCTACTTGTGAACCGTTAACCCAAAATTTAACTTTATTATTCTGGTAAGAAACTGCGCATTTATGTAAATCCCTTTTATCTGTCGCAGCATAATTTATAGTAACATCATCTGCGCCACCACAAAAAGCAGTAATTCTATTTAATGTTGATGTAAACCCTAATAAAACTACATTATTATTAGTTCCATCGCTTAACCCTAAATAACTGGTTTCTGCTGACCTAGTTAATGCTGCTATTTCTGCAAATAATATTCCAGATTCAGAATTAAAAGTTGCTGCGCTACCACTATTAATTGCAGTTTCTATTGCTCTAGTTGCTGTCCCCCCGTCTGTTGGTATATAAGTAGTTGCGTATAATCCAGCTTCAGCTTGTGCGCCAAATAAAAAAACTTCGTCTCCTGATACTGCTAGTTTTACGCCTATTCTAATTGCGGTTGTTGTTGATGTTGCAGTAAAATCAAACCTAGTCCAATCGCTAGTTACTGTAATATCTTGATAAGCATTTTCGGGTCCATATAATTGAACCTGACCTGTTCCTGTTTTTCTTTTAATATATATAGAAACTGTATGTGAAGTAGATGATGCGCCTGTTGCGTTATAATTATTAAACCCTCCTGCTGATGTAGCTTTTAGCGTACTAGCATTTAATGTTCCGTCTGGTGAAGATGTTGTATTTGCAGTTAAAGTCGCATCTGAGTTACCCCAACCTGTTCCCGCAAAGTTATTGCTATAATGTATAAGGTTAGTTCTAGCTGGTTCTAATAAAAAATGCGGACACCTACTCGCCACATTGTTTGTTAAATCATAATTTAATCTAGGCAGTTGTGAAGCCATTGACACTATTAATCCATCACTATTAACCCTAGTGCCTACTCCTGTTCTTTCAAATGCAAAGTCACCAACTTCTTCTTCTGGTATTGCGCTATACAAAACACGAGATTTGTACCCAGCGGGTATCATAGCAAGATTAGGTCTTTTAGCCATTATTTTTTATCTTTCTTTTTAGCTTTCGCTTTAAGTTTATATTCTGACCAACCCTCTAACTCTCTATCACTCCATTTAATATCTAAACAATTACCCTCGATATTTATAATATGAGTATGAGGAGTAGGTATGCGGTTATACATACCCACTAACTCTTCTCTACTTTTAAAAGTATATTTCATTATTTTTTATTTTTTTTATCCACCTCTACGCTTTCATTTAAAATAGCAACTATTTGTTGTGCTTTTTGTAACTCAGCAATTGGCAAAGTTTTAATAACTTGATTTACTCTCTCGATTTGTTCTTCTGTAATTTTCATTTTTATATATTTTAAAGTTTATATAAAAGTACTAATTATTCTGGTAAATCTTGGTAATCGTCTGCATAATTAGCTGGAAGATGACTTTCCATAGAACTAATCTGCTCAGCACTTAACTCATTTTTATAGAAGTCATTAGCTAATACCCATTTGAAATGAGATTTAATAGCTTCTAAATTTTCATTTGCTGCTGCTTGTTCTAGTTGATAGCTTATCTGCCCTTTGATTACTTCTTTATGAGAATCAGGTGTATTTTCTGCTGTTATTATGTTTTTATACATTTCTATTTATTTTTTTATTATTAAGCGTTTTCTAATGCTGTTACTTTAGCTGATAAATCTTGTATTGCTTTAACAAGTACAGGGATTAATCTTCCGTAACTTGCTTCAAGTTTTTCAGGGTTTGCCCCATAAACTAATTGAGTAAACTCATCATCTACTGATTGTAGTTCTTGCGCAATAAATCCAATATCTTTTTTACCTTTATTAGCTGAATAAAACTCTACTTGCGATTCGTTTCCTTGTTCGTCAATTTCTGTTCTTATTTCTGCTCTGTTATCCCAAACAAACTTTTTAGGTTGTAACGAATTAACAAAATCTAATCCATAAGGTAAAACTTCAATATTTGTTTTATCTCTTTCATCTGATAAAGCTGTTATACTTGTTACTTGACATCTTAAAGTCGCAATTGATGAATTACCTAAAGTTATTTCATTAGAAACACTTGCAGCAGATGGAGTAGCTGTATAACCTAAAGCCATACTATTACTGCCAGTAAATGCTGTACTAGATAAAATATCTCTACCTACAAAAGTGTTATTACTTCCTGTATGAATACCATTTATTAAACATTGATAACCAATTGCTATATTACCAGCACCACTAGTAGAATTGTTATAAGCACTAGCACCGACAGCAGTATTAGCAAAACCAGTAGCACCTGCTGAATTACCTCTACCACATTCTTTACCAAAATAAGTGTTCATATTTGCCTCATTAAATTGTCCTGATGCATATCCTGCCACTGTATTACCAAATTTATCTACGGTAGTTTCTAAAGTACTAGTTCCAAGAGCAACGTTTTGAAATCCAGTACCTAAAACTTCACCAGATTTATAACCTACTAAAACGTTGTATTCACCACTTGTTAACCCACCACCTGAACTAGCACCAACTGACACATTATAATCTCCAGTTGTAATTTGGTACATTGAAATTCTACCAATAGCAGTATTATACCCTGCTGCTGAGCCACCAGTTGTAGCACCCTCTAAAGCCCTAGTACCAACCGCTGTGTTATAAGCTGAGGAAATATATCTTCCTGCGCCATCTCCAACAAATACTGTTTCTTGTTTTGCTGAACTATTACCACCCCCTGCTAACCTACCTATAAGAACTGCACCGTCACCAACTGTAAATGCTTTACCTGCTTGATAACCTAAAGCAGTAACTCCACCAGCAACTAAACTACCATCAGTTCCAGCTTCATACCCTATAAGTGTGTTCTGTAATGCAGTAGTTACCCCATACCCTGCTTTATAACCAACATTAGTGTTTCCTGTTCCAGAGGTGTTTGAGTAACCTGTTGCATAACCAACATTTACTGTATACGTTGCAGTATTACTTCTTCCACATTGCCCTGCCCCTACTGCTACTGCACCAGTTTGAGCATCTGAGCCATAAGCACCAGCTTCTCTACCAATTAAGACAGTTTCACTTCCACCTACTTGCCCAGCAGAATCCCCTATAATAGTTGCTTTGGTTTGTGTGCCTGCATCTACACCTGCGTTATCTCCTATAATTACAGCATTATGCCCAGTTCCACTATATTTAGCATTATACCCAATTACAATATTATTTTGAAAAGTTGCTGCAGATGAGTTCCCTGCTGCTCTTGAGCCTATAATAACATTTTGAGAACTTGTTGTAATTCTGCTTCCTGTATCTGCATCTCCTAAAATAGTATTTCCACTTCCTGTTGTTAAGTTACCCCCCCCTTGCATTAATAAGTTATCACTTGGTGTACCACTTAAACCACTTGGAATATTTACAAAATAAGATGATATACTGCTACCACTACCTGTAATTGTTACATCAGTTAACCCATTTAAAGAAGTTGCACCACCACTACTTAAATTGCTAGGTGCTATTTTTACGTTTGTTGTTCCATCATAACCAACTACGAAATCAACATTTGCCGAATCTGTTTTGGTTGTAAATTCACTAAATTTTTTATTTGCCATTTTTTATTAATTTATTTTATTATTTTATTCTGTTATTACGTATTCTCCTGCTTCAGTAATAACATAATTACCGTCTTCAGTTAATATTTCAAAATTATCTGTTGGGTCTACATATTCTGCATACATATCACCCCAACCAATTGTATTATTTACTGCACCTCTACCCCACCAGGTTACGTTGTATATCTCGTTAGCCATTATTTATTTTGTATTCTATTTTTATATTCCAACTGTTTGTCTGTTCCCAATACATTTTTTAAATATTTTTTTAATTTTATAATATTTTTGTTTTTAATTTTATATATCACAGCACCCACCCGTTAAATGTTGCCTCGTGGTCAGGGTATATATCGTCATTACTATTTGTATTATACTCTGGGAATAAATTACTGTTATAATTCATATAATCAATAAATCTTCTAGTATAATATTCTGCAAATTCCCTTTCCTTATTAACTAAATAATCAACCTCACTTTTTGATGCTGTTTGTGCATTTTCGCTGTTTCCTTTAAATACACCGCCATTGGTTACACTAAATGCAGCAAAGGGTAAATAATCCATCATCGCAAAATGTATTAACATTGGCTGGACGTAATCATTTACTAATGCTAAATAATTACCAGCTAAACTACCAGAAGCAACATCTGCACTTATTTTATTATATAAATCACTCCCTAGATAATTTCTAATATGTATTTGCTGCGCAATCTTTATGTACTGAATAAATTTATCAGTATCTACGCTACCAGACATAATAGTATTTTTAACTAAATCAGACCTTTTTATAAATAATGCTGTTGCCATAATATTTTATTTTACACCAGGATAATGTCCGTGATTAGGCATATCAAATGGAGGTATTTCGCTATCCCTAGTTCCTCTAGGATTAGGTCTATAACTTTTTGGTATGCTATCTACTTCGTTATAATCTTTTAAATTCTTACTTTTTTTCGTTTTGTCTTTTAGGCGATATAAGACCTCTTTCCAAGTATGACCACAGTAAACCCCACCTTTGTATTTAAAAAGGTCGTAAGGCATCCCTAAATGCCCAAATGAGTCGTTTACACCCTCTCTACTTGCTTTGTCTATGTCTTCTAGCCTATAAACTATACCATCGCTACTTCTAGCCATCATTCTAATACAAAAATCCCTAGAGTTTTCACTAGGTATATCTTCGTGGTACCTGTATCTAACTTTGTAGTAACCTTTGTCTAAATAACTAAATCCATTTGGTTTAGCTACAATATAATCTTGTAGTTTTTGTAATCCTGTTTTTTTAACTTCTATACATTTAGTAGCCCATTCTTCAATACTTTCGTTTTTATCACTATGGGTTCTGCTAGTAACTTCTTCCCATTCATCACTCATAGGCCCCCCTATTAAGTTGTTTAATAAAATATCTCCGTCTTCATTAGATAGGTTTTGTATTTCTTTATGGTCTTTACAGGGCATATACCAAGTATTACCGTCTTCGTCTTTATGTTGGTGAGAACCTTTGCAACCTTTTTCTATTGCTTTTTCCTCAGCTTCTTCTTTAGTTTTATAAACTTCTTGCCCGTCTATCTTTTTTAATTTAACTCCTGTTTCTTCTTCTTTAACTTCTTCATCATCTATTTTTTCTATTTCTGTAAATTCTAAAGGTTGTAGGGTGATAAAATATAAGTTTAAAGTAATTTCATTATAACCTAAAATTTTATCAAAAGCATCAATTAATAATCTTTGGAAAGGTCTAATTACAGTATTATCCATCAATAAACTTGCTGTCTTAATTTCATCTGCGTTATTACCTAAACCTGTATTGTCTTTAATACCTATAAGCATTGGGCTTACTACCCTGTGGCTAACTAATATTTTTTTACTACTTTCATCGCTAAGAAATTGATATTGATTATGAGCGTCACTTAATTGTATAGGCTCTATACTTGCTGCTGTTGCTGGGTCATCATTAAAGGCAAGTATAAATTTCCCAGCATTACTACTCCCCGAAAATTTCTGATATATTTTTTTCTCTATTAATTCTCTCTCTTCAGAATTTGGCGAACCGTTGTTAAAATTAATTAACATACTAGGTGCCAAGCCATTAAGAATGTTGTTTAGATGATAGTTAGAGATTTCTTCCTCTAGGTCTGCGTATTGTAAGCCACCAGCATAATCTGGACTAGAATAGTATTTAAATCCAGCTCTGTAAGGTTTAACGTAAAGTATCTCAATATTTTCTTTACTCATACCAAAAGCTGGTATTCTTAATAATTCATCACCCCTTTTATATTTAGCCCAATCTTGATAATAAAAATAAGCTGGGATATCGCCCTCATCATTACATTTTTCTGCTCTTAATGTTTCAACAGGCATATGCTCTATCTGTGCAATGGTTTTTCTATCCTTAGAATAAATAATTTGTATAGCACATTGTCCCATCAATTTTAAATCGTAACAAAGTTTTCTTACACAATCCTTATCAAATAAAGACAACATTTTAGCGTATTGCTCTGGTCTTCTATTAGAATCAGTAGCGTCTAACCCCTTACCAAATATCATTTCACTAATAGCATTCATACAAGCACTATTAGTTGGGCTACCATTATATCTATCAATTAAATACTGGAAATAGTTATTGTCTTGCCCGTAAGCTATCCAGTCCTGATTTTGTTGTTCAACAATTTCTGGGGTTGTATATGTTGCTAAATTTACTATTCTTAAATCATTCATATTATACTATTATATAATCATTGTCAAAAGAATCTTCAGTTGTATAATCTCCATTATTCATATCATAATAATTATTATTCTCTTGATTTATGGTTTGGTCTGTTACAAATATTTTATCTCTATAAATGTTATTTGCACCACTTTTTAAATTTAAATTGTAAAACCTACCCTCTTTTAAAATACTGTTACCAGAACTAGTGTAAGCGTTGTCTATGCTTATGTAATTACCTACCGTAGTAGCTGTTATACTATAATCATAACTTACATTAGTGCTTTCATCTCTAACGCTTAACGTGCCGCTAGTAACAAATTCTCTAGGAATTATTTTAATATTTTGACTACTTGCGCTAGTGGTTAATACTTTCATACTAATATATAAATAAAACTTTATTTTTTTGCATAAAAAAAAGGGGTAACACTCCTGCCACCCCCTATGAAGAAAAATTTTACTTAACTAATATATAAAAAAAAAGGGATATATCAAAATATACCCCCTTTTAAATACACACTACAATAATTAGTTTGGAGTTATCTGTGTGCCAGAAACTGTTACTTGTGCAAAACTTGTTGCATTCATAAATGGTGGTGGAAATTTTTCCATCGCAACCATTGTTAATGTAAAGCCAGAAAGGTCTCCCATTGCTGCCCCACTTACAATTGTTCCACCGTTTACATCAGCACCGTTGTCTAAACCTACTAAAAATTTATTTCCGTTATAATCTTCTACAATAACCTGTGGTCTTGCATAAGCTAATAATTTTAATTCTTGATTAGTAGCTGCATCTAAATAAGGTAATGTAAGAGTTAATGTACTTTCATAAAATGTAGTTCCATTTTCTCTACTTGAATTAACCGCAGTTTCTAAAGTAGAATTGCCCTTAATATCAAACTTATATGCAGTCGGTGTACCAGTAATGTTATTTATAATTCCATCAAAACCTGCCGCAGTAGGTAAATCGGAACTAGCATCGGTAGCAACTCCTATCCCGCCAAAATCAACAAAGTAAATCGCCTTTAAGCCACCTACTCCTGATTTGCAGGGTAATCCTCTACCTGTTGTTAGTAAACACGCCATATCTTATATTTTTTTTAATTATTAAAATAGAGAGGGTAATTAAACCCCCTCTGATTACATTATTATACCCCTGGTTCGTAAAGAACGATGTCAGAACCGATACCGTACTGAACTCCAGCCGTATATCTCATAATTACTCTAACATTCTGGTCTCCTAAAGTTGCAGATGTATCAATCATACGAACTTCTTGAGAATCTGATAAAAGTCCAGTTCCAAAATATAAATTGCTTTTTTCAGCAGCTACCATTGTGTTGTCTCCCATTCCTGGACATACAAATACTTTAACTCCGTCAAAAGCTAACGCCTGACCCATTGACCACCAAGTTGTTCCCTTGTTGTCAACACCATTGTTAGAATTGTGGAAGTTAGTGTTTCCGATTGCAGCAAAACCACCTAATGCTCTTACGTAAGCTCTAGCTACGTTAGAAGATACGTATAAGTGTAAATCTTCTTTTCCGTATACTGCACTAGGGATAGCATCAACTACTTTACCCATTTCACCAATAACATTAGTTGAATTTACAGTAGTACCTGTAATGTCACTAATATCTCCGTCAGCTTTCATTAATGTTACGAATCCATCAAATTCCCCTGCTGTTCCGTTAGTACCTTCCCAAATTGTTTGCTCAGTTTTTTGTGCAACTTGTGCTGCTACTTGCGCTAAAATATAGTCAGAAAAACTAGGTGCAAGATTATCGTATGCTGATATTCCCATTTGAATAGCATCCCAATCTCCTCTAAAATCTTTTTTACAAAATTGTAGGTTAACCTGAAATTCCTCTGGTTGTATAATTCTTTCTGTTAAAGTAAGTGCGTCTGCTGTTAAATCAAAATCACACGTTGCATCTTTAACAACTGATGCCCAAGCACCTTTTTTAATTACTTCTTTGTACTTGATGTTTGGCTTAACTGTAATACCACCATTTGCAATAGTAGCACCACTAAGTAAAGCAGCAGAAATATATTGTCCTGCAAACTGCCCTGCATACGTTGTTGTCAACGAATTTAAGGAGTTATCTACATCAGCTAAATTTATTTGTCTTTTCATTTTTAAAATTTATTAGATTATTTTTTAATATTACTCATCATTTGTAAAACTCTATCCATTGTGTTCATTGGCCTGTTTTGACCGTACAATCTTGGCTTTACAGTTTCTTTTACTTCTGGAGAATGCTTAATAGCCTTTGCTGCTGGTTCTGATAACGCGTCAGAAACTTCTTGAGGTATAGCAGATAAATCTTCTGTTTCTTCTTTCTCCTCTTTTATTTCTTCGTTTTTATCTTCTTTGTCAGCTTTTAAATCAGCTACTGCATCCTCTAGGTTTTTAATACGTTTTTCCATACCAGCCCAATCTTCAACATCAGCCTCGCCTTTGTCTTCTCTTTTTTCTTCAGCATCTTCCATATCTTCTTCTTCTTTTTTCTCATAACCTAAATCAGAAATAATACCCTCTTCCTGTACGTTAAGCATATCACCTGATTCTAATTGGTATTCGCCTACTGGTAACGCAACTTTAGTGTCATCAGTTAAGATAAACACTTCATTACCTTTTTCAAATTTCTCTGCTTCTAAAACAGTTCCATTCTCTAGTTTTAATTGCTCTAAGCTAACTTCAGTTGGCTTTACAATATCTTTGATTTTATTTAACATCTCTGTTGCTTTCATATCATTATATAAATTAAAAATTATTATTTTGCATTTTTGTTTTTATGTTCTTCCAATTCCCTGCGCAAGTAAACTACCATTGCAACAATCGCTATGGTAAGTATTATCATTACAAAGGCACCCTCTTCTGCTACCTTTTGGGCTTGTTCTGCTAGGAGTAACAAATTTTTTAGTTTTCTTTATTCTATTTCTCATCTAGTATAGCTATGATTTTATTTACTAAATCTTCTGCTGTACTTTTCTCACTAAAGTTTTCCTTTTGTTTATCTTTTGGGCGTTCTGCTTTGTCAGCAAAGTAACCCTCAATACTAAACCCTTTTACTTTTCCAGTTTTAACAAACTCCTGCCAGATTTTATCATTGTTAACTTTAACTGCACCCATCCAAGTACCAACTGGCACATCCATATCATATTTCCTAGATTTGTCTTGCACCTTATCTTCAACAATCCAACTCTCAACTAAACTTAATCCGTTTAAGGTGTGTTGGTGTTCTAGCGTTGTTTTGTTCTGATTACCTTTCATTAAATAAAGTTGGGAGGCTTTTTGAACTGTGTCTCTAGAAAAATAAATATAATATTCTTCTGAACCATTAGTTCTATAAATTGGTTTATTAGGTATTAACAAAGCACCTAATAATATTTTCTTTTCCTCATCAACTTCAGCTAATTTAAATTCTTGCGATTTTAACGCAACAAAATCTTCTTCTATTGCTGGATTCTCTACGACTGATATTGCTTCAATTCCAGTTAGTTCGTCCATATCATCTAAAACTAATTCTACTATTTTCATATCTATATATAAATTATTTTATTTTTTTTTGCATTTTATCCACCTATCGTTGCGCCCTCTATAATATTGTTTTCTAAACTTTGTGCAGAGGTTACATCTTGACTTACAACATAAGCCTGTACTGGCTGTTGTTCTTGTTCTCCTATGGCTGATGCTAATTGTGTGGTCGCACTTGAGCCTACTACATTAAATGTTGGTGCAGTTGGCATAGATTTAGGTGCGTTACCACCACCACCGCCACCGCCTGGTACTTTAACTGCTAGGATTTCTTTAACCGCCATAAAACCCTGAACCCCTGTTGCTACTGCTTGTGCGATAGCATAACCAGGTACAGGCATACCAGAAAAAGCTTTTAACTGCCCAGCAATTGCAGCGTAAGTGTTTATTAATGATGCTGCTACTGCCATTGCTTTTCCTGCTGCTGTTTCTTTTCCTAATGCTGAGGATAAAGCACTCGCTAAATTAGCGAAAGATGCCATTGCTCTTTGTTTTTCTTCAAACTCTAGTTTAGTTATTTCCGTAGATGCTTTAGAATTAGCTTCTAACATTTTTTGTCTTTGTTTTTCACTAAGGGTTTCGTCATTTAATATTAAGTCCCTTTGTTCTTGCAGTCTTTGTCTTCTAGCATCAAAAGATAACTTTTCAAAATCTGTTTCTAATTGTAATTCTTCTATTCTTTTGTTTTGTTTTTTCTCTAATTGTTTATTATCAAAATCATCTTGTAATTTTTTAGTTCTTTCTAAAAAAGCAAAATCTATATCAAACAATGCTTGATTTTTTTCTTTTTCTAATTCTAATACTTTTTGTGCATCGTCGCCTGCTGCTTTAATTTGTTTGTCAAAATTTACCACCGTAGCTCTTCTTAGCTCTTTAGCTTGTTCATCTAATTTAGTAAGTGCTAATTGGTGCCTTTCTTCTTCATCAACTGCTGCAAAATCTCTAACTGCTTTTAAATTTGCTAAATGGTCTTCTAATGCTTTTTTCTCTTCAGCGTATGCTTTCTCTCTGTTTTTCTTTCTATTATCGCTACCTTTCTTTTCAATATTTTCAACTGCTATTTCGTGTCCTGCTAAAGTGTTTTTTAAACCATTTAATTGATTCTCAGTTTCTTTAATTGTTTTATCCCCCTCTTCTTCTACTTTAGCTGGGTCAAAGAAAAATGATGCCGCACCCATTGTGAAGTCTGCTGCTAAAGATGTAGCCTCAATACCAACACCTGGCAGAAAACTTGCGGCATAAGTAATAGCGTCAACCATACCTAATATTAATGAAACAGGTGCAGTCAAAAACGCAATAAACCCTGCTAATATCTTTTGGTTTCTTTTTGCTGCTGATATTTGACTGGCTCTTATTTCTTTCTGTGTTAATAATTGCGCTTCTAATGCAGCAATAGTAGTTTTAGTTTGGTCAATCTTTAATTTTAATATATCTTTCTCTGACTTGCCCTGTTGTTTAAGTATATTTTCCTGCGCACTAATAGATTTTAATTTATCTTCTTCAGCAGAAACTAATTCTTGTTGCCTTTGTAATTGTTTTGTTTGTTCACCAGAAACTCCGTTTACTAAATCTTTAATTTTATCAAAGTTTGCAATCAATAAACCTACCCCAACTATTATTGCACCAATACCCGTTGCGATAAGGGTTTTTGTAAAGAAACTGGCACCTGCTGCCATAGCTAAGAAACCACCCTTAACTAACGTAAATAATTTAATTCCTTTAGCTAAAGTACCGTAGTAACCCATCGTTACCATATTTAATGCTCTAGTGTACTTTTGGCTTTGTATTAAATTTTTGTTTAAGAAACCAACCCTTTTAGCAAAAGATAAATCCCCCTTTTGTTTTTGTTTTTCTAGGTTTAATTTGCTTAATGCTAATCTCTGGTTTTGTATTTCTCTGGTAAGGTGTTTTTGTTGCTTTGTTAACGCAGCTATTCTACTTAGGTCAGACGGACTTGTATCCTCTAACGCTTCTTTTACCTTTTGCGCTTCTTCTCTTAAAAATTGAAGCTGGTCTTTCTGCTCCTCAATAGTTTTTGTAAGCGCTTTAAACGAAGCCTCTGCTTGTGCCACATCACCTTTAATTTCAATTAGTCTTTGTTCTGCCATTTGTTAAGTTTTTTTAATTCTTTAATTGCTGATTTAAAATTAACCGCTAATTTATATTTGCCTTTTGCTATTTTTATGTTTTCAGTTTCTTCTTCAGCATATTTTAAACTGTCAATTATTTGTCTTATCATTATTTTGTTTCTGTTGTTATATCGTTACCGTCTTCTGTTGTAATAAAGAATGAGCCATCCTCTGTTGTAACAAAATCTAAATCTGTTATTGCTGCCTCTGTGTGTGTAATTAATTCTAAATCTGTTTTGTTATTTAATAAATTACTTTTAATACTATTGATTCTAAATTTTCTTCCGTTAACAACTATGTAATCATTTAAATTATAGTTTAGTAATATCCTTAATGGTAAATAGGCAGTTAACTTTACAATCCTAGCTTTTAATCTAAATATGTTAGTAATATAATTGTAATAATAATTATTAAACAAAGTTCCGCTAAAACTAACTAAAGGTCTATCGTACTCATTAATCATTGTTCCAAAATGTATGTTATCTTCCCCACTTGCATTATCTAAGAACCTACTATTACTAGGAACATTATAATTAGCAATAGCTGTTTTAGTGTTGTTTTCCATATAGGATATATTATTCCCGCTATTTCTAATAGGGTAGAACATTAAGGGTTTACCCTTTAAACTGTTTTGGCTTTCGTTAACACTCCAACCCCATTGTATAGATGTATTAACCCCTGTATCTAAATCAACTAACCTCTCATATTTAAAATGACTAAAAGGTAATTTAATATTATACACTTTTCCATCAATATTAAAATCCTCTGCATCTTCATTCCATTGTTCTGTTCCCCAACCCTGATTAAATAATTGTTCGTGATTAACAGCAAAGAAACTTTTTAAATCTTCATAAAAGAATTTAACCTCTTTAAAAGGTAAGGCAACATTAACCATTGATTTATCAACGTCAACGTATTCAGATATGTCATAAGTTTTAATAGATGTTAAATTATAATAACTATCACTACTAGCATTATCTAAAGTTCTAACCTCTATTTTTCCGCTATCATTTTTAAAAGCAATTAAATTAAACATTTTAAACAAACCTGTTAAGAAATCTGTAACTTTCATTTCTGGCATCTGGTCTGCTACATCAAATGTTGCTATTGCTAAAGTTGTTATATTATTAGAGTTAATAGTGTTTGTATAACTAACAGGGCTACCAGCATCATCAAATACAACCCCCTCTAATGTTATTATTATATCTGATATAATTACAGTTGCATCAGCGCTTATAACAACACTCCAATTTCCAGCCATTGTATTTATATCTCCTAGCTCTGTTGTGCCTAAAGTATATGCGCCCTGCCCAGCAGTTCTAGAGGTAACATATACAGAGGAACTACCATTAAAAAACTCTATTGTATAAGCTGTGGCTGAATCTGCAATTTCCATATTAAAACTAGTGCCAAAATCATTGAACTCGCTTGAAATACCATAAGTATTTCCTAACCCTGCACCCCCCTGGTTTATATCTCCACCAGTCCAAGTTGATACCTGAAACATAAAAGATAATGCGCTTGTGCTGGTTTTAACTTCTCCCGAAACCCTATTAAGCCACATATATAAATTATAATATGGTGCGTTAGATGTGCTAAAAAAATCAGTAGTGAAATCTATTTCGCTGTAAGTGTTTTCTATTGCTTCAATAATACTGTGTACCCTTAATGCTAATTTTAAATCTGTATATTTAACCCCGTGTGTATATTTTGCATCGGCACCAGAATTATAATCTAGATTCTTTGAATTTTCAATATCCTCACCAGTATTATAATATAAAGGTTCATTTTTATTATGCGTTATTAATGGCGCTATTAAACTATTCTTAGCGGTAGCTGGGTTTAGTTGTAGCTTTTCTCTTACAGTATCATTTTCCCATATAGGAGATAAGTAAATTTCATAACCCTGTGTATTATTAGTAAACTTCGGCAAGTTTAATGTTAATTGTGTATCACTATCAACTGATAGAATAGTTGCGTAAGTGCTATCATTTGTGTTCTTAACCCTATCACCCTCAGATGCAGTAGTTGTAAAAGTTGCATCAGCATCTTTTAAAAGGTTTCCAGTTGCACCAGAATTGTCAGTTGTTCCAGAAGCTTTAACCTCAACAAAACTTAGATTGTTTAATTTATCTTCTCCAATAACATCTTTTAACGCTACTGTATTATCATAGAATACAACCTTATAGGCATAGGGTTTGTTTTGTTTTAACTGAACCCCGTTAAGTTTTATTCTACCTATTTTATAATCTGTTCCATTTAATTTTATAGTAGCTGCTACTCTTGCCCTAGCATCAAAACCATTATCAATATCATAATTATAATAATGTTTAAATAATTTGTTATTAGTTTTAGATGCAGGTAAACTAAACTGCTGTGAGAATGCAGTAAATACCTTTGCAATATCTTTTACGTTTTTAATGGTGTCAGTAATTGTAACTGATTCATCTTTAAACATATCAACTCTAGTGCTGCCTATGTATAATTCTATAATCTGCATTTAACGGATGTTATTAATTGTTTGATATGCGAACTCTAACTCTATTTGATATTCAATCAGTTTATCATTTAATGATGTTTTAAAATTAAGATTATTACTTTGTATATACGCTGGTAGTGTCTTATCGTTATATTCTATCCAAACTCTTTCGCTCAATACTAATTGTTTAAATAACTCATTATTGCTTTCTGGATAATAACCACTATTTAAAACTAACTTTTGAACTGCGTTTTTATATAATATAGTTTTCTGGTGCTTATAGGTATTATAACTCCCATCGCTTAATATGTTTCTTTTAAAGCTTTCATCTTTAGCTGATATACTTAGGTTGCTAGTTTTAAACATCCATAAATCCTGATAGGCACCAAATTTATTTATAAAGGTTAATTTATAAGGTTCGTATTTACATTCTTCTATGTTTTCAACTTTAATAACTGTAACCCCCTCAGTACCATCAACATACACTTCATCAACATCATATAGAGATGTAGATTTTAAAAACTCATTAATACAAAAACTCTCTTCATAAACCCCGCCGTCTGTTAATACTCTATCTCTAAAACTATCAGTTCCGTCTTCTTCATTACTAACATATATAATAGCATCTTCTACTCTAGGCACTGATGCAGGTTTTGTATAGGTGTCTATTACTTCACCTTTTTTAAAAAAAGTAACACTATTAAAATTAGCATAGTCAACGGGTATTCTTAATGCACCGTCATCAGATTTCAATATTGTATCATTGCTTTGTAAATACCCCTGTGCCAATTGTGGATTAGCGCCATCTTCAAAATATCCATAACCATAATATGCAATAGTAGCATAAACAGGTGTTTCTGGTGTTTGTTCAACTCCTGATATATATTTAGTTATTCGGTAATCAAAATAAATAGTAGTGTTTTCTACTGTTGTTCCGCCTAACTCTGGGTATGTTCCGTTGAACTCAGCTAATATATAATCTTTAATAAGTTCAGCAACTTCAAATGTTACTTTAGCATCTATTGCTGTTGAGGTTAATGTATAAGTTGGACTAGCTGTAAATGAAGTATTAGCATATCCTGTGTAAACATCCAATTCAATCTTTACGCTTGTTAAGTTTGTGTCCGCTACATTTATAAAATATGGACTTAATATATTCGCTTTAGCCATTATAATTTAATTTCTTGATTTTTTAAATCGTTATATATAGCACCCTCTAAATCTAGTGCGAATGCTTTTGTAATATCATCTGGTAATACTTTCATTACCTGTTTTACTGCGTTAGTTAAAAACATACTCGGCGCAATACCTTTCATCCAGATACTCCTGATAATCATATCTGATAATGCCCTTTGAGTTATGTACCTACCTGTTTTTCTGTCTCTACCTTTAAGCCCTTTTCTTTTAACCCATTTATCAATGCCCTCTGTTAAGCCACCCTCTCTACCTGTTCCAGAACCAAATTTATATGGGCTGTTAGGTGCTTTATCTACTGATGATGTTCCGCTTACCCCCTGGTCTACAAACTTTCCATAATCCAATCCATAGATAATTAATTCAAATCCGTTAGGCTTCATTTCAACTACTTGCCTAATACTATTAGATAAATTACCGCTACTGTTTTTACCCGCTGCTTCTAAGTTAGCCCTACTTTGGTTAACCAAAAATCTAGCATAACCCCCTAAAACTTTTTTTAATTCTTCTGGGTTCCTTAGCATATCGTTATATCGTTATATATTAATACATCAAATGTACTTGCCCAACCAGCTAATCTATTTTCAAATCTTTCATAGAATGGCTCACAATTTGCATTACCATCTAATTGGTATAAATCTTGGTGTAGGTTGCCTCTTCTTAATACTCCTATTAATTTATTTACCACCCCTAATTGTGTGTTCAATATATCTTGTTCATTATTGTTGCCAGTAAATACATCTGTTGTTTCTGCTTTATTAAAGTCAACTACATCCATTGTTAATATAGTTACATTAAAGCGTAACACCTGTTCCTCTTGTGATACTTGATTTATTATTATATGTGCTAACGGAAAGATAGTTTGTTTGTTTAAATCAACCTCAGTTATATCTCCAGTAGTTACTGTGTTGCAGTTCTCATCTGCTAATAGTTGTTCTTCTATTTTTTCTAATACTAAATAAAATCCTCTTATTCCTCTATGGCTCATTTAAAATTCTTTTTTATTAATCTTGATTCTAGTTCTTGTTTTTCTTTTTCATAAGTTAAATAATATAAACATTGATGTACATTTAATCTAGAGATATTTTCAAATCTTGTAATGTCTCCTTGAGCGATTGCATAAAGGGAGTTATACCATCCATATTTTCTAGTAAAGTTTGTTCGTCCATCAAGTTGTCCGCTTGAAGTTTCTCCGTATAACTGGTCATAGCTTTGCATAATTCTATCCCTAAATTGTAAAAAAAAACCAGTGAACTAAATACAACCCCTAATGGCATCTGATTATATTTATTATAATCGCCAGGCTCATAATCAGTTATTAAATACTTTCCGTTTTTAATTATAGTTACTGGCCTGTATAACACAGCCATTGCTTTTTCTATTTCTTCCCAATTACCAATGTATGTATCTAAATCAACATATTCACCAAAACTCATTTCATCTAAACTAGGAACAAACCCATATTCAATACCATCCATTTTAAACCTGTTTATTAAAGCGGGTTTAGATTCTAACAATAAAAAGATTCTATTTGTTATATCATTAATATCACTTGCTTTCATTCTACGAACACTTATTAAAGGTATATTACAAAATATTCTAATAACCTCTAATTGAACTTCGCTATCTTTTAATTCACCTAGTTTTGAAAACTCTTTGTATTGTGCTAGTGTTAAGTCATTTAAAGATGTTGGTATTGTTATTGTTGTTTTCATATTAATATATAAACTTTTTAAAATTATTTTTGTTACTTAATTAATTGTGTACTTACCAAAGTTTGGTCTGCTTAATATACTGTATGTTGCATATCTAACTGCATCAACAATATGGTTGTTCTTATCTTCTGGGCTGTTGGTTAGTTTACCAGATTTATCTTCTTTCCATTTATAGTTTCTAAACTCTTGTATTGCGTTATTACTATCAGTTGTTATGTATATCTTATACCTCTTCAGTAAATCTATACCAGCGTTAACAGAATCCCTACCTTTTAGTGATGGTCTTATATTCCAACCCATTCTTCTAAGTTCCTCTATTAATCTAGGTTCGCTACTATCCATATATATTTGGTCCCTAGCTATATTGCTATCTCTAAAGGTATTATGTAAATCCCTAGTTGTCATCTGTGTTCTATATAAGTGTTCTTTGATATATAAGTTATGGTCTAAGGTGTATACACTAACTAAAGTTGAGGGGTCATTAGAATAACCAGCATCTGCGCCATAAGATATTAACTTGGCTTCTTCTGGTATATAACTACATTCATAATATTTAAATATAGTAGCTTTACTTATACCCTTTAAACCTAAACCATATATTTGCCAATACTGTTCATCGGTTTGTTTTAATCTTTCTATTTCTTCTTTTATAGTTTCTTCTAAGAAAGGGTTATCTAGGTAAGTAGTTCTAAAGAAATCACAATCATTCCTAGGTATTACTTTGTCATATATCCAATGGTACTCATCACTTGGGTTATAGTCAATAACTATTTTATCATCTGTTCTAAATATAAGTTGTTGCCAATCTTCCCAGTTTAATTCATTAGCTTCATTGATAAACAATAAGTTTCTTTTACGTCCTCTAACTTTCTGTGGCATATCTAAACTAATAAACTCAACTAAATTGCCATAGAGTTTATATTCGCTATTAGATTTATTATGATTGTCTTCGTTGTATATGTTTAACTTACGCAGTATATCTAGGAAGTCTCTCATTACTGAAGCCCTTAAACTAGGGAATGCCTTTCTACATATAGTTATGATTTTATCTTTGTTCTGTGCACAGTACTCTAATATAACCCATAGCAGTATGTTATAGGTTTTACCTGACCTAGTACCGCCCTGCTCAACGACTATTTTTTTGTCGCTGTTCTTTAGGTGTTTAAAAACCTTATTTGTCTGTATCTTCTGTTTTGTCAATTACCTCTACTACAAAATTAGTAGGTGCGCCATCAGCACCAGTGATTTCTTTTCTTTCTATGTAATCTCTTTTCTTCCCTTTGGTTTTTAAATAGAAAATAGTAGATGAGGGATTGCCCTTTTCGATTTGTTCAAATAACTTAGATTCAACAAAGTCTAATGCTACGTTAGATAGTTCATCAACTTGTTTTTTAAAATCCTCATCATTATTATACCAATCATAATATGTGGTTCTCCCTACGCCAGACCTTTTACAAGCTGTTGTAACAACTCCTAGGGATTTTTCTAACGCTTCTAGTAATGCTTTTTTATGGTGTTCGGTTTTGTTCATTTATTCTAGGGTCTTTATTATTTTTTCTTTTAACTGCCCTTTCCCTTTTTTTAAGATTAAGGCGTGTTACTTCTTGTTTATACGGGTAACAGTGTTCTAATTGTGCTAAAGTATAATATACTATACTAGCCCTATAAAAATCTTCTTTATAGGGTTTTATAGGCATAACTCCGTGAATTTCTTTTTGCCCACTAAATATACATAAAGCACCATCACTTTGTTTTAAAGCTATTTTGTAGTCAGGTAAAACAAGTTCACCCCCTGTACATTTTTCTTTAAGAATCAACACATTACTAAAACTATTTTTTATATTACCGCTGTCTTTATGGTATTTTATAGCGTGGTTTACATTTATGTTAGCTGTTGTATATGGTGAGTCTATTAACCTGTAATCATCATTAACTTTTTCACGTGCTTTAGTTAAGTCGTAATCATAAAGTTCTGGGAGGTGTTTTTTATATATATCACATAAAGTTTTTTGAAATGTAAATAGCTTGTTTGTGTTTTGTTTTTCCTCACTTGTTTTATTACTGAACCTACAAAAGTCATTCCGCAGAGCTACCCTAGGTAATGCGCCAAATACACTGCTTTTAGTTGGTAATGTATTTGCCCTGTATGTTTCTACATATTTAGTTTCTTTCACTGCTTCCCTCACATAGGTTAAAAGTTCCTTATCTATGTTGACATATATACCAATACAAACTCCATCTAAATAAAAAGCTGTGTTTTCATCTATCACGGTATCATAATGGTTTTTATTCGGTGTTGTTTTTAATAACGCTGTACTGTCTTGGTATTTAACTAAATTATATCTTTTCATTTTCTATTATTTTGTAAATCAAAGCCCTGTAATCCTCGCATTGATACCTGCCTAAAAGTATTTCAAGTTTCCCTACAACATTTGCAAATTCTTCTGTTTCAAAAGGGATTGTAATATTTTTAATTTTAGCATCTAAAAACCTATCTAATTTTTCATCTAAACTATTTATGCTATAATCTGTTTCATTACTTACGCTTTCTTCTGGTTGCCACACATCAAGACCCCAATCTTTTAATTCTTTAGTTTCCCAGCCATTTGCTAACATATCCCAATCCCATTCACCAAAGTTACTATTATCTTTAACAATAAATTCTAACTTTTGCTTTTCAGTTAATTCTTCTGCCTGTATAGCATACACTTCAGTTAGCCCTGCTTTTACTGCTGCCTTATAACGCATATTGCCACCTAGTATAACATTGTTTTCATCAACAACTATTGGTCGTAACTCTAACATTTTAGGAAACTCTTTAATGCTTTTAACAAGTTTATCAAATTTATAATCCTTAATTATTCTAGGGTTATTAGGGTTGTTTTTTATTTTACCCACTTTAACTTTTATTGGCTTCATACTTATATATAAATTTATTTAGTTTTTTTTATTAACTTTTTTATATTGTTAAAACAATGATACGCTTCCCAATAACTTATGTTTTTGCCTTTTGCATATTTAGTAATATTGCCATCAGTATTATAATATATATCTTTAAACATTTCTATACGCTTGTCTATAAAATACAAATTTCTGTTTGTTTTTTGAATTATATTTAATCTTTTTTCTAGTTCTTTATGTAATTTATAAAAATCATAACGCTGAGGTGCTTTTAATTTTTTAGGTATAGCGCTTATTTTTCTTCCTGCTTTGTTTAAAACTACTACATCTCCGTGATTATCTATTCTTAAAGTTAGCATTTCTTTTTTATTTTTTCTTATTTTATTCAGAAATAAACCTTTTAAAGTCATTATTATATATTGATGATTAAAAGAATCTCCATAATCTATATTTAACCCGTTATTTAATTTATTTATTATTCTAAAATACATTTCACTTACTATGTCTTTTGCATCAGTTTTATTTGCGCCTAAATGTATTACATACCTCAACCAATCTTTATGTTTATTAAATATTTGTTTTTTTAAGCACATAAATTTATTATTCTTTTTTTGCTAACTGCGTCATCGGTAAGTGATTAACTATTCTATAAATCCTATTAACATAATCATTGCTGATATAATCTATTTTAGTTTTTATAGTTTCTCTTTTTAAATTATCTAACTCATCATCAGTGTACAATCTTTTTAACACATCTAACCAACCGTCTAATTCTTTGCTGTATTTTTTATACATCTCAAAATTATTTAAACTAAACAATGCAGTTGCGTGGTCATAGCTTTTACCCTTACTAAGGTAATAATCTTTTATTTGGTAAAGTGTCATACCAAAATGGTTTCTTAACATAAAATTAAGCAAAGCCCTACCCTCTACGTGTTTCCTTGTTCTTCTATCTTCAAAAACATCAACGCCAGATAAATCTTTAACTAGTGTTGCAATTTTATTTATTTCTGTTTTCATTTTCTTTTTTTAATTCCTAAATGTTTTCCTTTCTCATAAAGGCTTACTATTAAAGCCCATTGTAATTTAAATCTTTTTATCATAGTTTTTATTATATTCATTCTGTGCCTGATATTATATTATCGTGCTCTACTGTTCTCTGTAACTTTTCTAACTCAAATGTTAAATGGTCAATAGCTTTTTGTATATCTTCATTTGGTGTATTATGTTTCTTATATGCTCGTAATATATAAGTAACTGCTGTGCCTAAATGATAAGGCAAATTAAAATTGTCTACTACTTGTTTAGCAGTATACCCATAATCGCCATTGTAATAATTAGGCGTTTTTACTTTTGTTTTTAAAGATTTCCCGCCCCAAAAAGTAGTATAGAAAAAATCGTCAGGAACATCAATTTCAAACCAAGTTCTGGGCTTGTTACAGAATTTACCGCTTCCATCTCTCACATAAATTTTATCATATGTTGCCCCACGCACATCCGTTTCTTTATATCCTTTAAATTCATAGTAATTGCCTTTTATTAAATATTTACTTGTACCCCCACCGATATATTTAACTAAATCGCCAGGTTTTAAATTTTTTAATTTTTTCATAATGTTCCACTTAAATAATAATTATCTATATCAACCCCATCAATAAAATATGTTTCAAATATTTCTAGGGCTTTCTTTACTTTCTCTTGTCCTCTTAAATAAAATTCTTCGCTGCAATCCCATACCCCAATGTCTAAACTTCCTTTGTCTATAACTACAAATTTAAAATCTTTATAATGCCTATCAAATAAATTGCAATATAAATAACATTGCACATCGTAAGAATATATATCTGCACTCTTAGAAAAGTTTTTAATCTTTGTTGTTGTTTTTAAATCACAAATTAGAGTTTTTCCTAATACATCTGCCTTTCCACGAAAGGGGTAACCGTCTATTGTTTTAATCATAGGTTGCTCAAATATGCTATCGTTAATCATTCTTAGTGCAGTTTCATTCCTTAAAAAAGCGTCAGCTAACTTCTCAGCGTCGTTCTTTTCTTTTATGGTAAATACCTTACTGTGCTCTTCTTTCGCTAACCTATACGCCTTACTGTTCTTGCTTTGTACATCTACAAATATTTGTTTTTCAAATAAATCTGGTTCAAGAATACAAGTATGGAATAACCAACCGTCTCTTAATGCTTGTGATTCTGCATTACCATATTTTAAAACAAATTTATAAGTTTTTGGACTACTTAATAATAATTTAATGCTAGAACTTGAAAGGGCTAAATGATTTAATTCCCCATAATAAAAGTCATCATTATACATTTTATCAATAAGTTTTTGTTCATCATAATACTTTCCGTTTAATAATTGTATCATATTGTTTTAAATTAATTTAGTTAATGGTAATAATATCCCGTGGCTTGTATTGTTGTCTCCGCCTTTTACATCTCTATCAGTCCATAAATATTTACGACAAATACTTTTTAATTCTTCAGTAGATATTAAAATAATTTTATGATTACTTAATAAAAACGCATACCATTGAGCCTGTGTAGTTGTTATGCCACTTGCTTTACCCCTGCTATGATATTCAATAAATATATTACCTGTTTGTTCTGCTTGATAATCTGTCTTTACTTCTATCTTTTTATCTTTTAAAATATCTGCTAAATGTTTTTCTCCTAACTGCCCTAACTTTAAATCGTATTTAAAATCTGAATTATAATCCATCAATTTTTGGTTTAGATTGTTTGTTTAATTCTTCTAATTGTTCTTCGGCTTTTCTTGCTCTGTTTATTGCCCTATGCTTATCGCCTCTTAATTCATCAATAATGTTATCAAATGTTTTTCTCTCATTTTGTAAACTCCATATATAAATACTAATCCTTAACATCATTGATTCAAACTCTTGCAGTTCTTTGTTATCGCTTTTATCCCGCCATCTTTTTAACAACTCTAATACTGCGTTTACATCTGTGTCTGCTTGTAACCTTTGTAAATCTCTAGTCATCATATACGCTAAAATCAATTTCATCTAATACAGCTTCTAATAAAGCATAGTATGCCACCGAAGCAACACTATCACACCTGGCAGAAAAACCCCCCCAATGCGTAACCCGTAAAACATACATTATATCTAAGCAATCAGAATAATATATAGTTGCATTATCTATATTCATTTGAACTATCTCCATTGCTAAATCATAATCTATATTTGGTTCTTCTTTTAGTTCTTCTTTAACTTGATTTATAAAATCAAATAAATTAAATTTCGGTGTCATCTGTTGTTATTTTTTTTGGTGTTCTATTATAGGTAAAACATCTTTTACTTTCGCAATCTATGTTGTCCCTGTGTATAAGTTGGTTTTCTAAATCTATTATTTTGTAGCCGTGAAAAACAAGTAATCTCATTGCTTTGTCAAGTTCTTTAACTTGTTGACGGTAGCTTTCAAATATTTCGTTGTGTATTGGCATAATTATCTAATATTATATATTATTGATTTTACTGTGTGTAATTTATCAAGTTCTCTTTTGTATAATTCTGTATCTTCTAACCCAGCAATTATTAAATATTCTAAGTTTGTTTCTAAATCAGCTTGTTGCAGTTTTAAATCTTCTAATTGTGTTTTCATTTTTCTTTAGTGTATAAATTTTCTGTATTAATTTGAAATGCTGCCCCATTCATACAAACAGGTGCTTCGTCATCTAACCCTAAACAATGCACCCCGTCTTCATATTCAACAGGCACCATTATATCTTTGCTCATTAATAATAATAAATAACACTTTTGTTCGTTAGTGGTATTATTATAAAAGTCAATTACTTTTTTATATTCTTTTTTCATTAAATAAAATCTTTATACTTATTTAAATTACTTTTAAAATTATATTCATCATAATCTAAAACTTCTAAACCAAATTCTCTTGCGACATAATTTATATGCTTTGAGGTCGTAGGGCTTGTTGTTCTACCCCCTACATTCCAGCGTAATTTAACTAAATAAGGGTGTTTTTTTATAGCTACTAACGTATCGTATGAATATACATTGTCGCCATCTACTTTTAGATTTTGTTTATATTTTTCCATATTATGCGAATATCCAAAGTGAAACCCATAATAAAGCAAAGGTTGATAATATAAAAATTAAATCAATAGTAATGTTTAATAGTTTTTTCATAATTGTTTTTTTAAAATTAAAAAGGCTTTTAGAATTATTTCAGCTCAAGCGCCCCGCGTCTTTCAATTTAATAGTGTCCGCATAAATGTTAATCACTAACCTTTTTTATTAGTTATTAAACAAATTTAATAAAATATATTAAATAAACAAAGAAATTATTAAAAAATTTTAATTAGCGTAAGAATTTACTCTGTGGGCTTGTTCTTCTGGTAAGAGGTAACAGGGTTTTAAAACTTTCTTTTTAGTCCATAAAGTAGTGTCAGGGCAATACATATCAACAACCTTTGGTAATTCTATATCATTTAACCAATACAAGTAGTTTCCCTTAGGGTCTGCAACAAAATACAAAGCAACGCAATCTTCTGATATTAATTTGTCTAGTTTATATTTTTCAATCATTTTGTTAACGTACCATTTTTTCCGAACCTTTATTTCTAATACGCAGTTTTTCCCTTTAGGTGTTTTACCTTTAGCGTCATAGTGTTTAAAACCACCACCACACCATTCTAAATCCCAGCCATCAATATTTAATAGGGTTACAATAGCCTGTTCCCATTCGTGTACTTTATTTATGCCCATCTGAAAAAACTTTATTTATATCGTTAATCCAGCTTTGAACTTTTTTAATTGTGCCAGTGCAATTACAACCGCCTACATATTTGTATTTGTGGTTTAAATACTTTGCGTGTAACTTACTAATTAATTCTAATTCGTGTTTTAATAAAACATTGGATTTGCTATTGTTTCTAAAAGCAACCCATTCTTGATAATCTTCTATATCCATTATTTACGTTTTATTTTAAAATTATTTAATTTATTTTTCCTTTCATCACACCCGCAATCATCTCCCCATATTTTTTTTACTAAAAATTTTATGCCTGTATATGTTGTTAATTTTTCTACTAAATCGCCTAACTTCATAATAATTTATCTTTTAAATATTGTTTTACAGTTCTGTAAGTATTATATAAACTATAATAACTGATTTTAGTTTCCCTACTTAATTCGCTTACACTTGTGCCACTAGCTACAATAGTAAAAACTTTTTTATCATACCAGTACATTGAATTTAATTCTTGATTTAATCCATCTTGCATTTTTTTATATAATTCTTCATCAACCCCAATAACCTCAGAAATTGTAGTTTCGTCAATTTTATCTAATGGTATTTTATGAATCCTAGATTCTTTCTTTTTATAATTTAAATACATTCCTCTTAGTATTTTATAGATGTAATAATAATTTACATCATTACCGTAAGTTATATCTAAACCTTTATTTAAATCCGAGTGAAGTTGTATATACATTTCTTGACAAATGTCCTTTGCCAATTCTTTTTCGCACCCAAAAGATTTGAGTACATTTATCCAATCATTATTTTTTTTGAATGCTTTTTCAATTACATCAAAACGGGAGTTCTTTTTTTTCACTAGGTTTATCTTTGATTAAATTTTTACCATCAATTTCAAAACCTACATTATTTATTATACTCCTTAATCGTATTGGATTGTCAATTGGTGTGGGTCTTGAACCTGTATCGGTATCTTTAATTTTCCTAGTGTGTATCATTGAATACATCCATTCTGTTGGATGCTGTATATATCTGTGTATTACGAAAAAATCATCTGCTCTATTAACGAACTTGCCTCCGCCCTCAACATCTGATGCCATTGGTGGTATTGGGTGCCCCTCATAGTAATCACCTTTTCCGTGTTTTTTTCTTAATGCTTCTGTGGCAGCGTGGGTGTTTAACCATACTGTTACATTATTTTTTTTACAAAATAGTCTTATTTCGCTAGTAGCTTGGTAGTCGTATTCGTGTGAATTAATACCTTTTAAAACTTCTTTGTCTTTAATTAAACTATTATATGGGTCTACTAATAAACCGTCATAATCCCAAGCTTTTTTAATATTTTCTGCTAAATCTAACAAATCTTTATAACTATATAATTTATCTACATTAACAAACTTAAAATGACTATCAACATATTCTGCAGATTTATCTAGTTTAACTTTGTTTATTTTATTAATAGGTTCGCAACATATATATTCACATAGTTTTCTTATCAAACTGTATGCCTCATTTTCACTGCTATAAACCAGCCACCTAATATTATGCCTTAATGTATATAAAAGCATTAAATACAATATGACAGTAGTTTTACCTACGTTTGCGTGTCCCAGTATTACATTAAAATTATTTCTTTTAAATCTAATGTGCTCATCTAAACTAGGGCAATTTAATTTTAAGCCCCCTTTTATTTTGCCTGTTCGCACTTGGTTTAATTTATCTAGTTGTTCTTTAAAGTTAATTAGCATAGGTAGGTTTTAGTTAAAGTTAATAAAAATAAATCACAAAAAAAAGGGGTTAATTAAAACCCCCCTTTCAAACATAACAAATTAAAATGGTAAATCTTCTCTGTCTGGAGAGTGTTCCATTGCTGAGACTTCCTCTGCATACTCTCTTATTCTCCAGCCAACTATGCTGTTAAAATATTTAACTTGCCCGTTAGGGTCAGTCCATTTTCTACCCCTTAAATTAATATTAACATCAACTTTGTCGCCTACTTTGTTCATATCTAATAATTCACAATTTTTTTGCTGAAATTGTAAACTCACAAATTGTGGGTATTTTTCAAAAGTTTCTAATATTAAATTTCTAAATCTAAAATTATTTCTAGTTTCTACGTTTCCTAATTCAATTATTTTTCCTGTTATATTCATTTTATTAATTTGTTAAATAAGTTAGTATGTTCTTCAATTTCGTTAAGGTTTATAATACCTCTACTTGCTAATTCGATAGCACCTTTAAAAGCAACCTGCCTAAGTATGCTATCATTAGTTGAACGAACCGCAGTTGGTTTATTATAACTAAATTCAGCTTTACCCAGTGCTTTAGCAGATTTATATTTTTCGCTTGTTATTTCATAATTCAGATTATCGCCAACCGCATAATTGAATTGACTAGGTGCTGGGGTGCTAAAACCGTAGGCATCTCCATTTTCAAAAGTTACTGTTACTTTGTTGAAATCTTTCCCGTCTTTAGATGACCAGCTTTGTTCGTGTTTTATAAATTTTATTTTAGATTTTTTCATATTGTGTCATTTTAGCTTTTAATAATTTAATTTGTCTGTCCTGTTGGTTAATATGTTTTCTCATTGCATCAATCTGCAAATAAAGATAATTCATTGTTAAGTCCTTAGGATTCATTTCTCTTTTGGTATTTTGATAATTCATTGTTTAAGGTTTTTACTATTTCTAATGCGTCTTTGTCAAATTCTAACTCCCAATCACTTGTGTTTATACTATGTATTAAAGAAGTTCTAATTAAGTCAATTTCAAATAAAGTTAATTTTAACTTAACATTTATTTCAGTATTAGATTTAGGTTTGTTTTTAAATAAGTTTTTCATATTTGTTAATTTAATTATATAAATTTATAAAAAATTTTTAATAAAACAAAAAAAAAGGGTAAAAATTAATTTACCCCTTATCTAACTAACTCAATTTAGAAAAACTAAATTATTCAAAAACCTAAGACAAGTTAGTAATTATAATTCATTTACCAAATTTTTATAATGAAAAATTAATTCTTCTAAATCTTTGTCGGTGTATTTTTTAATTTGTCTAGATAAGGCTACTAGCTCATCAGCAGTTCCTATTCCAAAAGAACTATCTAAATATTTACCGAACAAATAATTTTCCCCTGCCCTAAACCCATTACAATTTTTGCATTGTACTTGCACATTCGTAGGGTGCCACCTAGTTGAATAATGTTTTCTACTCATAAAATGTCCTGCATCTATTTCTTTATAATGTTTATTAATACCACAGGTAACGCATTCAACAATATCATTTTTTGCATATCTCCTTCTAATATACTCGCTAAATATTCTGTCTAATTTCTTTACTAATCCTTTGCGTGATATTTTTCTAGGCATTTTTTCTTTTAAAGTTAGTAAAAATTATATATATATATTATATTATATATTATATTAATAATAATATTAATTATTATATTATATATATTATATATATTATAAAATATAAAAAAAAATTATCTCCCCTGTCCTTTGTAAGTTTTTTTATAACCTTT
>Ga0208158_1000131_pt1 | contig 32479 bp, 26 predicted proteins | sample 8_EtaG_FD_184081 | JGI IMG/M metagenome (GOLD analysis project Ga0208158, IMG submission 184081) | Marine viral communities from the Subarctic Pacific Ocean - 8_ETSP_OMZ_AT15162 metaG (SPAdes) (version 2) | ecosystem: Environmental > Aquatic > Marine > Oceanic | place: Pacific Ocean | collected...
TTGAATTAGAGGGGGAAAGCTACCGGAGACAGCAGCAGCTCAAGCAGGCTGCAAAGAGTAAGAAGTAAGACCACCAAACCGGCCATCATAGTTGTCGCGGACCGGACAAGATAGTTGACGCCAGACACCCGAGCAACTCATTTTGCGAAACTTAACTCCAAATCAGCAAGTTACGATCCGGACTACCCGAAGCCCATAAAGTTAGGTCCACGCTCCGTTGGCTACGTTGAGCAGGAGGTCATTGATTGGCTTCAGGCTAGAATGGAGGCGCGCTCTTGAATGTGATGAACAGCCTTCCATGGCTACCAGAAATGAATCAGCCGCTGAAGCGGCCTAGTTCCTGCCCTTTGACAGCAGGACTTGTTGGCTCATTGATATCGAACACGCAGGCGCCACCTGACTTGATCTTGATTGGGGTTTTGTCGGTTTACTCCATGCTTTCGCAGGGATTGATAAGTGTAGAGCGGCCGGGAGTGGGCGTCGGGCCGCCCTCACTTTTTACGAAAGGGATTTCCGATTCTGGCGAGAGGAAATCCACCATTTTCAAGAAACTGTTGCAACCTATTAGCGAATTTCAAAAATGCCAGAATCATGAACATGCTGAGAGATTAGCGCTTTACGAGGCCGAAGCTGAAGTTTTTGAAGAGGCTTTAAAGATCTTGAAAAAGAGAATTTCAGATCGGCTTAAGAAGGGGTTAAGTGTTGATGAATTGACACAACAACTAGGAGCGTTGAAGCGCGAAGAACCCAAGAAGCCAAAAAATGTCCAGTTGATTTTTGAGGATGCGACGACTGAGGCAATTGCCCGTGAGTTGAGTGAGGGATGGGGAAATGCTGCCTTAGTATCTGATGAAGGTGCCACCATCCTGAATGGCCGAATTGCCCAGGATTTACCTAGGATTAATAAGTTGTGGGCAGCTGAGCCCTTCATCGTCAGTCGCGCAACTTCCGATAGTTTCACTGTAGAGGATGCGCGATTGACGCTGGCCATTATGGCGCAGCCAAGCGCGATCGATAAGTTCATGAAAAAGAGGGGAGATGAGTCTCTAGGAATTGGTTTTTTGGCACGATTTTTAGTTTGTAATCCTAGCAGTACTCAGGGAAGTAGGTTTTTGACAGGAAGTTTTGAAGGTGATGAAGATGGTTATAAAAACTACCTTAAAAGGGCTAATGAAATACTTCGTAAGGTAAAGAGCAGTATTGAAGATTCAGGTATCCCAAAGAAGGTCATTCGCTTTTCCGAGGACGCCAAGCATTACTGGATTGATCTTTATAATAGGATTGAAGCTAACTTACAGGTAAACGGCCGATTTCAGCATGCGCGAGATCACGGTTCGAAACTGGCGGAGAACATTGCTCGTATTGCGGCACTATTGTCGTATGTTGAGTATGGGGAAGATGAGCCGATATCAATTGAAGTTTTGATGGATGCTGAAACCATGGGGTTTTATTTCTCCGACGTTTTTTTGCGATACTTTCAATCACTTCCTGAATATGTGAAAGATGTAAACTCACTGCGAGATCATTTTCAGTCTGTGCGTGAGGATGGCCGCCGTTATATAAGAAAAAACAGGATTCGTCAGAGTGGGCCGTCTCGTATGAGAGATAAATATGTACTGAATTATGCCCTAGATAGCTTAGTACAATTTAGAGAGATATCTATTCTTGTTGCTAATAGTGGCATGGTAATTGTTGACTTGTACCCGGGTTGTCCGCCTGATGCAGACCAGTGGAGGGTTTTTTGTATTGAGAATGAAGTGAAGTAGCGCTTAGTCGTGATACTCCTGATACAAATATCAGGAGTATCACCTTTATACAGGTTCTTAGTGAATGTATTTTTTATATTTAACATTTTGTATCGATGGGCGTTATTGCCTTAAAAGTGTCGTACATTGGTTCGTTTTATAACGTTTCCGCATAATTAATAGTGCGGTTATTAGTAATATGTGTTTTCGTGCGTGAGCATTCATTTAAGGATTGTATCAAAAGTAGGAGAACCCCACATCCACAAACATGAAGGAAGGATTAATGAACTACTATGGAGAAAAGCAAAGGAAGAGGGTGGTGGAGAATCCAAACCTCACCCTCCACTATGATGAGCACTATTGTGGACTACCAGTACAAACATCAAAGGGACCTTTGGTAAAGGAATGGTTAGAACGAATCCGACAGTCCATGCTGGAACAATTGGCTAAACATAGCCGGGTCCTTACGTTGAGGGTTGATTTAAGATTCCCTTCTAGCTATTGGGGATATGAGGATGACTTCCTTGGGAACAAATATCTTGAGGACTTTAGAACTCATCTCAGAGCGACTCTTGATCGACTTCCAGGAAATAGGAACCATGACTTAATGGTTTTGTCGGCCCGAGAGTATGATGAACATGAACGTAAACCGCACTTCCATTTACTCATCCTCCTGAATGGCAATGCTATTCGAGGAACGGGAAAGTGGGATTTATCGCGTGACAATCTCTATTCGCGTCTTTATGAAGCTTGGGCTTTTGCCCTAGGGATGCAAGCGTATGAGATTGAGGGGTTGATTCAGTTCGCCAACGGGAGTGCGCTGACTAGCAGAGGCCGGAACTTTGTTCGTTATGGCTCCATGCTTCTACACAGAGGCGATGAAGAAATGTTCCGCGATCTATTTTGGGTAAGCTCCTATCTGGCAAAAGTTGCAACTAAAAATTTTTATGATGGCTGTCGTCCATTTGTTTCCCCGCGTCTCAAGTTCGCGGACTGGTAAGTTACGAATTAACCATGAGCGCGACGATTGCTTCAATCTCGCAACTGCTTTGCATTTGAGTACCTGCAATAACCCTTTTTGTGGAAGGTAGGGGTAGTTTTGGTTGGTGTCTCGCCGCTGAGTTACCTCTACACCAAGTCTTGCAATTACAATGTCAGGGCCTGTTTTTCCAGACTGCCGATACTACTTCTCTGCGGTCCGGGTCAAAGACACTTTGCGCACGGTAGGCACAGATACAGGCTAGTATGACCGGTTTCATTGGAGCAACTCCTCACCGGGGTATAGTTTGCTAGGTTCGTTAGCCCTTTTTACATTATTTTTCCTCATCCGCCAAAGAACTCAATGCGCTCGCAGGGTGAATGCGCCGGTTAGCCTGCAGTTATAGGGTGTATCTGTCTGGGATGGTACTGTTTGGTCTGAGTAAGGCTGCTGCAATCTTGAATGGAAGTGTGACTTTTGGTGTAGTTTTCTTTAGCTGTTAATAAAAATATCATATAAAACAGACGTTAAACACCTATGCATCATTGGAGTGTGCTGGGGTTTGCTGTTCTGAGCTGCTGACATGGACGAGTCCGGATAATCTTGCTTTGGGTGAAGCCACGGATTGTAAGAAAATAATGCCCGTGATGAAACGAGGAGAACATTATGCCTGCCAGCGACTACGAACTCGAACAAGCAGGAAGCCAGTTAGCAGACCAATTATCGCAGATAGGCTTTACGGTGGTGACCGCCGAGAGCTGCACTGGAGGTTGGGTTGCCAAGGTATTAACAGATAAAGCAGGTTCTTCAGCCTACGTGGTGGGTGGTCTGGTTACGTACAGCAATGACGCTAAAAAGGCTTTGCTTGGGGTTACGGATGCATCTTTGGATAACCATGGAGCTGTTAGTGAGCCAGTTGTCCGCGAGATGGTCGCTGGTGCCCTGGCGACAACCGGGGCAAATATTGCGGTGGCAGTTAGCGGTGTAGCTGGCCCTGGTGGTGGCAGCGAAGAGAAGCCAGTGGGCACGGTTTGGTTCGCGTGGGGGAGTGCCGTGAAGACGACAGAGGCGGTGGTTCAGCATTTTAGCGGCGATCGTGATCAGGTGCGCCGGCAAGCGGTTCTCTTTGCCTTGCAGGGTGTTAGCGGGTTTTTGGAAGAAGCCTGAGGTTTTTCACAACAACAGGGGTTGGTCTCTTTCGCGGGGTATGTTTTAATACTGTTCAAATATACAGGGAATTCTGTCGCAACCACTGCGCGGATCCCGATTTACTATCTCTTCGCCGGCTTGTTTTCTCTCGCTGGCGGCCTAGGCAACAGAGGGTTTGCACTGATGGAAGATAACCGCAAAAAAGCATTGAGCGCAGCGCTGGGTCAGATTGAGCGCCAGTTTGGTAAAGGCGCGATAATGAAAATGGGCGACCAGCCCCGCGAAGCCATGCCTGCGGTTTCCACTGGCTCTCTCGGGCTGGATGTTGCTTTGGGCATAGGCGGCTTGCCTTACGGGCGGGTTGTTGAAGTTTACGGGCCTGAGAGCTCTGGTAAAACGACATTGACTCTTCAGGTTATTGCAGAAGCGCAGAAGGAAGGCAAAACCTGTGCCTTTATCGATGCTGAGCACGCTTTAGATCCTATCTACGCGGAAAAGCTCGGCGTTAACGTGGACGACCTTCTGGTTTCTCAGCCAGACACCGGGGAACAGGCTCTGGAGATTGTCGACATGCTCGTGCGCTCCAACGCCGTAGACGTCATTGTTGTTGACTCCGTTGCCGCGCTTACACCGAAAGCTGAAATTGAAGGCGAAATGGGGGACAGCCACGTTGGTCTGCAAGCCCGCTTGATGTCCCAGGCTCTGCGTAAACTCACGGGTAACGTGAAGCATTCCAACTGCCTACTGGTCTTCATCAACCAGATTCGTATGAAAATCGGTGTGATGTTCGGTAGCCCCGAAACCACCACTGGCGGTAACGCTCTGAAATTCTACTCATCTGTACGTTTGGATATCCGCCGTATTGGTGCGGTAAAAGACGGTGATGAGGTAGTGGGTAACGAAACCCGCGTTAAAGTGGTCAAGAACAAGGTATCCCCGCCTTTCCGTCAGGCTGAGTTCCAGATTCTTTACGGCAAGGGCATTTACCAGTTGGCTGAAGTGTTCGACATGGGCGTTAAAGAAGGCTTTGTGGACAAATCCGGCGCTTGGTATGCCTACAACGGCGATAAGATTGGCCAAGGTAAAGCCAATGCGTGCAAATTCCTTGAAGAAAACAAGGAACTTGCCATGGAAATCGAAGCCAAAGTGCGTGAAAAGCTGATGCCGAAACCGGTTTCCAAGAAAGACGCTGCAGCGGCTGCCGAAGAAGCGAGTAGTGAACTGATTTAAGACATCCCGGGAGGTGCGTTATGGATCGCAAAAAGAAATTGCTCATTGTTTCCCATGCGCCTTCTCCGAATACCCTTACCCTGCGCGACGCTGTCGCGCAGGGTGCAGGCCATGAAGACATTGAAAATGTAGAAGTAACCGTGCTGGCGCCACTCGATGCCGGCCCGGATGATGTTCTTGCCTGTGATGCCATTATCCTCGGCACCACTGAAAACCTCGGTTATATGAGCGGCGCTTTGAAGGATTTCTTTTCGTTATGACTACTTAATCTTCAAAAAACGTTGTTAGAGCTTGGTCTGAGTGCTGTAATTCAAGTACGTTCATTGAAACATGTGGTGTTACGTGCTTGCCCAAGTGAAAAGAATTACCACAAGTTACCAAGGTCATTGCCTAGATCCGCTCTGGGTGATTTTAGATGGGCAATCATCACCTCCCCTCCTACCGCTGTTATACACCTCATTCCTGTCTAAAAATGGAGTGGTATATGAAGCCCGTGAAGCTCTAGATGAAACGTCCCCAAGACGAATGAAGTTTCTGATTGAGAAGGACGTTTCTGACGCGACCATTCGATCTTATGTTTACTGTTTAGCCCAATTTCTCTCTCACCTTGAAAACTGCAGAATCCAATACCAAACAGCTGGAATGCACCTCTCCTCAGCTTGCAGTCAACGGTTTGTTAATCATTACTTGAATAACGTCCTACCCAAACGTCTCGATTCGTTTCAGTCGCTACGTAATCATCAATCGGCATTAGTCGCCTACTTCAACTGGCTAGCGTACATGGAAATTAGCCCTCGCTTAGAGCTAAAAATTCATCGAAAAACCCGTCAGTTGATGGCCGATCTGAGCAATAAAAAGCATTACATACAATACGTTTCACGAAGTGGGCGGGCCAAATTGTTGAATTGTTGCGAATCACTTGCTGAGAAATTGGTAATGCGCATGGGGTTCGAAGTCGGACTAAGAACTTCCGAGATGATGGGGCTGAGAGTTTTTGGAGAAGATGGCCTTCTTAGCTTATTTGAAAACCTGGAGAGCCGCGATTTCACTCACGTTGATCAGTTTCGTTATAGGCTTAAAGGCAGATATACCAAGGGCGGTAAGTCTCGATGGATTTATTTCGACAGACTTCTACTACGCGATATGAAACGCTATTTTGAGACGGAGCGTCAGTGGCTTGTCGATCAATCTAACAGTACCGATGCTAGCTTTTTCCTTCGAACCGACCACGGCTTTAAAGGCACTGGTATCGGGCGCGAACATGCTTCAAGAGTATTTCGGAAGCGCGTTCCAGCTGCAGGTCTTAACCCGTTGCTTCACTTCCATGATTTGCGCCATACGTTTGCGACTGAGCTTTTTCATGCTGAATTAGCCGCTCCTTACGGCCGAGAAACCCGTTCTGAGTCAGCCGCTCTAATCGTGGTTTCGCAGCGTCTGGGCCACGCAATGGGTAAAGATGGCTACGCATCACCAGTAACCACCCGCTATGTCAGGATGAGGTTGCAGATGCTGGAGATAGAGGGATCGGAGAATGGGTGAAAGCGACCAAAGCGTGGAGGAAACGCGAGAATATGCGACTGAGACGAACCCAAAGTTATTTGACCGAATTCTCCCTGCCGAGCCATCCAGGCTATCGACTGACGTCAAAAGGATTAACTACAAGACGCCCGCAGGTACACCTAAGGTGTTCAGTCTCGAACGCAGGCAAAAGTACCACGATATTATTTTTAAAGCCTTTTCATCTGGCTTCCATAGTGCTTGGAGCGAAGGACTCTCGGATAATAGCAGGTCTTGTTACTTTGAAAGGGTCCATAAATTTGTCGACTGGATAAATGATTCAGGCTACAGAACGACGAGTAGGAATCGATATGATGTTTTGAAAAACTATGAAGCCTTTCAGATGAATGAGCGAGGAATCAAGAACAGCCCTCTAGTTTGGATTAATGCCGTTCTCCGTGAGGGCATGATTTGCTCTTCACTAGCCCAAGAGAGTTACGATTACCTCCTCAAGTTAATCTCACTTTCCAAGCCAGCGAAACATGAAGACCCAAATTCAGTATCCTTGTCCAGTTGGTTTGACTTGCCGTGGCTACGTTCTGTTATCGGTGAAAAAAGCTACTTGAAACTTGAGAGTCCGCGTTTGGTCTTCAATAGTTTTAGAGTGACAATAGCAACTACATTGCTCTGGCTGCTTGAGCAACGCAGGTCCTGTCAAAGATTACGAAATATTCAGTTCACTCGTTCGTCAAAGGGATGGCAGACCCATTGGAGTTCAATGTTTCTCGAGCAACACGGAAAATTCAATGCTCAGGGAGAACCCGAGGATAGTCTAACTGAATTCCTATTTCTCGACTTGGTTAAACCAGGCTGTCAAACAACTTTGAAGGAAAAAATAGCTAATTCCGGGATAAATAACTTACCGAAATCAATGATCGTTGATGGGATGAAAAAGAACCCATGGCAAACTCCCATTATTTTGAGGCCTGAGTATCAAGATAAATATTCCCCTCTTGAGGAATTGCTTTGCGCCTGGTTAGCAGCATGTGAGGCTATCCAGCCTACCGACATTCCAAAATTAAAAGCATCTAACTATGCGCGTGAAACTAATCGTCTTGGCCGTTTGATTGCGATGGAATGCACGTACTATAAGGGCCGGGCAGGCGATATCCGACAACCGGCGACTTTAATGGGAAGCGCCCCTTGGACCCGCGCATTAGATCTTTATATTTCGGGGTTATCAAGTTCCAGGCTATTCAGCGAAAACGTTGGAAAAAGTGTCATGATGACTAGCCTTGATCACCGGCACACTCTGATGCATGCCCTGTTTAAGATCTGGAAATTAAAAAGCTTCCAGCAAATCTTGAGATCGGAATTGAAAAAAGTCGAGGCAAGTTCGCTCTTTGTTTTCGCTATCTTGGCTCTGGAGCAGGGCGGCGATTTTCAACCCAGTTGTCCAAATAGCTGCCCCTAAGCAGCTAATTTATTAAGCTCAACTTCCTGCAATTTGCCAGGATTGAGCGATACCGGACCGGTGACTTCCCAGTTCCGGGTGTTGCCAGACCAGCGCTGTGGGTTCCGGCACTTTGCTCTTTCATAAACCATTTTCCGATGCGCCAGGCGCTGGTGATCAACGCCACGATGCCGATCGGCCGGTGTCACGAAGTTGATGCCACTGTGCAGATGCCTTTCGTTGTAGGCGTACTCGAACGCCAGCATCCATTCACGCACAGTCGTGAGCGATTTAAAGCCTTTTGAGGGCCACTCCGGGCAGTATTTGACCGTGCGGAACAACGATTCCGAGTAAGGGTTATCGTTGCTCACTCTCGGGCGGCTGTGCGACATCAGCATGCCCAGATCGGCCAGTCGGGCCTTGAGCGTATAAGACGTCATTGGCGCTCCGTTATCGGCATGCAGCACCGGCGGATTGTGCCAGCAACTCTCGCGCAGCAATGCACGCTCAACCAGTTTCCTGGCTAGTTCACCGGATTCCATTTCATGGATTTCCCAGGCAATAATCTTGCGGCTGTAAATGTCCATGATCAGGTACAGATACCAATGCTGGCCGCGCACCGCTGAAGGACAATAACTAATGTCCCAACTCCACACCTGGTTCGGGCCTGTCGCCGTGAAGCTGGTCGGTTCCGGCACCTTGCGAGGAGGCTTCATGCGCCCTCGGTAGTTCTGTTGCTGGTGCTTGTTCAACACCCGGTAAAACGAGGACTCCGATGCCAGATAAAGACCCTTGTCGGCCAGCGACGGCACGATCTGGGAAGGTGGTAAACTCCGGTACTCAGGCTGATTACACGCACTCAGAATGGCCACTTCCTCGGCCTGTGTGAGTTTATAGGGCTGTTCAGCCCGTTCTGCATCCGGACGCAGATCTTCTGCAACGGTGCCGTTCGCACCTCGCCAACGCTTCAATGTGCGCTCACTCATATCAATCAACTCTGCGGCCTTGTATCGGGCTGCACCGCCGGCAACGGCTTCATCAAACAGCTCCAGGAGCCTTGCACGTTCGTCCAGCGGCGTCAGTCGTCCTCGCTGCTGTCCGGATCTTCGCCGTACAAGGCTTCGAGCTTTTTTGATAGCACCAGAAGCGACGTCGTCTCAGCCAGAGCTTTATCTTTGCGGCGCACTTCGGCCTTCAGCTTCTTGATGGTTTTCCGGGAGTCCCTTTGTTGCTTCTGAGCGACTTTGTCCCGGTCTGGCTGCATGCCAGCGCCTTGCAGGCAAGCTTCTTTCCAGCGCTGCACTTGCTCTGGATACAGGCCTTTCTCACGGCAATAAGCACTGAGTTCGGCTTCGGACATAGAAGCCGTTTCCACTACAACGGCTAGCTTGGCCTCAGGGGACCAGTCTTCCCCGGTATTACGATTACCTGGCACGGGCATTCCTTGTTGTCGACACTGTTTCAACCAACTATACAGAGTCACATCGGAGATGCCTTCCTCTGCTGCCACCGACACAACACTTCGGTTCTGCGGAGGCAGCAACTTCTTCAACACGGCGGCTTTACGTTCTTCGGAATAACGTGGCATGAATGCTCCCATGCCGCCCCAACTAACTAAATTCAGGCGAAATTGCCAACTGGACAACTAGGCTGACAGAGGGGGAGGGTAGTGAAAGTTTCCAGCGGTTCTCAAAGAGAACAGGAAAAAGAGTTGAGGACTATCAAAAGTCGGTACCCCGGCCATTGCCAATCTCCTTTTTTACGTTCACACATATAAAGAACACTGCTGTGCATGCGGAAAGCGATAAATACCGGGAAGCGGACCTTGTTAATCATCACTCGCATTCTTCGTTAACCGAAAAGTCCGCTTATTTGACTGATGCAAACAAGGAATGGGTGGAACAATGCGGCCGCATTACTCGCCTTGTTCTACATGATTTACAGAACGTTGTATTTCAGCCCTCGATAGGCGCTATTAAAGAGGCAGTGGGCGACCAGGAACTAAGAACCCAAGTTATCGAGGCAACTCGTACTGATGATAGCAAAATCCAGTCGATTCGGAGTGGAGTCTTAGCGGACCATGATCAAGATACAGTTATAGTCATGGATACGACAGATACAGCCCTATATTTTATTCATTATCTTGCTCAGGCGCAGAAGTTATTGCCTGAGTTGCTGATAGTTCGGCCTGATTGGGTTGAACGAACGCTGATAATTCAGGTTGAATGGATGACGCGCACCCTAAATCGCATGAAATCAACAGCTGCTGCACGAAGGGCCTACCCTAAACTCGAGGCACATTTGCCCCCCCTATTTGAGCATCTCTTGAGGACAACCGAATGACGGAAACAAAAACTCTGATTAAGTCATTCGATTGGTGCGAAGCCCAGGCGCGATTGGATGCTTTACCATTTTCTGATAACAATATTTTTGAAAAAAATATTTGGTGGTTCGATAGGGGTGCCAAGGGTCGTATCAGTGTAGATTTCAACGATCTATCGGATTTTGGAGAGCGATATTCTCAATGGCCCACTGCAAAAACTGTTGACTGGGTGTCACTCACTAAATGGATTTGGCTTTCACTTGTGTCGTCAACAAGTCCTTATCTTTTCGTCACTCGACTACATGGTCTTAAGATGCTTTGGGTTGTGCTCGCTGAGAGCCGCCAAAGCAACTTGGGTCGCGATCAAGGGTATGACCTTGCGAAATTCTTCTTGATGAACAGTTGGCATCAGGGTTATGCAAGAAAGAATTTTTCGGTCAAATCACGAAACAATTTCTTTGAGTTGTTTAGGTTGAGGGAATGGAAATTATTACTCTCGGACCTCGGTATTGATTGGATTAACAGAGGCCTGACAGTTTCTTTCATAAAAAAACAATTGAAAATTTTAATTCCAGAACTCACGGATGAAGAGTTAACTTATCGCGATTGGTTCGAAGGCGGCAGTCATAACCTCCTAACTTTAGATTACGGCCGCTACTATGTTGAACATTGTCTCGAATTCTTTGGAAAATACTACCCGCTAGCCCGTGCTTTAGCATCAACGTACGCAGCTATCCCTTCATTGGCATCTTCGGCAGGCTATGCCTTATCAACCTTTAGTGCGCTTGCACCCGAGTTTTTAAGAGGTTATTCAGCCGAAGATATAATGCTTCGGAAAAAAAACCAATCAATCACAACGTTGCGGAATGCTGAAGTTGCGATAACTCGTCAATTTAAAACCACCTATGAACAGGTCCAATTCGAATTCTGGGTAACCCAAGAGGAAGGGGTGAAAACGGTAGCCAGGTCTTTGGGCCTGTCGCCTTCCCCAGAAAACATTGATCGTATACGTGTTATCGTATGGGACTGGATAAACCGGAGAGATAAACAAGAAACGCAAGAATTGTTGGCTAATTGTAACCCCGCTGTCCAGTGGGCGACTTTTAAAAACCAACTTAACAAAATAAGAAAGAGATTTTCTGAGCAACATTATGCTATCCCTACAAAGGAAGATTATGAAGAATTTGGGCTCTGCCGTGAGCCTATCGGGGGTACAGGTCTATCTGATTCCCGACAACTGATACACCTAGTTGAGAAAGCTGGGCTTATTATAGTGATTGCATTAACGGGATGGCGAAAGAGCGAATATGGGTTTCCAAGTTCAGCAATAAAGCGTACGAGCAACCAAGACAAATTAGATCAATATGCCTTTCCATGGCGGTATCAGGTGGAGTGGTTTGTTCCTAAGCAACATGGACAAACTCTTCTGCTACGTGAGGTCACTTTTACCACAGTTCTAGTCGCTGAGCGCCTTAGATCATTACTTGGCGTGACTAGTGATCAGCCTTGTTTGTATAAGAGTATGGAAAAGAGCCAGGCCTCGTTTGATTCGGGATTATCAGTGCAGCGTGCTGTCCGAACGCTCTGGGGGCATTTCGTATGGAATTATCGCAAGTTCAAGGAGGTGGACGATTGGAATTCATGGCAACAGATTCAAAAAAGAATAAAGGCTGGCGAATCCTTATCAAAACAAAAAGATGTAGAGTTGTCTCGGTTATTGAGCGCGCGGACTTCCGATCAGTGGGAGAATTTAGCCATTGAATCCAACTTAAAGGAAGCCTGGCGAAGGGCTCGATCGGAGTGGCCACGTTTGGAGATCTTTTTTGCAAGTTCGAGCATGAAGGATAAAAAGGATTGGCTGCTACGTTATCGAGAACGTAGTTTGCGTCCAGATTGGATTGAATTGCTGGATCGATTTCTGCCAGAAAAAATTCAAGACCTTATCAATTCTTTGCCTAAAAGTGAGCTCAAATCGCGCTCCTTAAGCAAGGAGGTTATGAATGTCCTCACAGAGGAGACTCTTTACCCTAGTCCACATGCTTTTAGGCATATGTGGGCGGAAGCTGTTTATCGGCGATTTGATGGCGATGCTGGGTGGATGATCCGATCTCAGTTCAAGCATATTACCAGAGCCCAGTGGTTATCCTACATCCGTGATAAGGACAATCGAAAAATTCACGAACAAGCCAAAGTGCAAGTTATTTGTTCACTCGTTAACAATTATGTGAAGAATAAGGGGAAAGGTTACGCAGGCCAATTTCACACCTGGTTGCGGCGACTACTTTATCGAACCTCTGTGCTTTCACCTAGAGAACAAGAGAAACTTGTTGAACGACTGGTGTCTTCCGAGATTGAAAATGTAAAGGCCAATCCTTGGGGTTACTGCTTGTTAAAGCGAAGAACTAGGAATCAAGCTAAATGTGCGGAAATGGGGGAGCCGATGCGACACAATGCTTCACCCGATCTGTGTCTGGGGTGCGTCCATAATTTAATGCAAAGTGAAAATGTTGATTGGGCTGTGTTTCATATATCTGCGCACGTGGAGGCTTTGAGTAACCCGGTTGTTCCTAAAATATTTAAAGCGTCTTCATACGCACTTGTCAAAAATGTAACTCGACATGTTCGAACTTTGAACCCTAATCACGAGGCGCTTCCAGAGCTTGTGAAAACTTTGAGAGACAATAAGCCTTCAGGAGTTTCCTAATGGTTATGGATTATTTGAAAAGGCGAGCTGAAGAGAAATGCAGCGAACCCCATCTGGAATGCCCTGAATGGGTTTCGTCTAAAAATGCTAGTTTCAGAGCTTGGCAATATGTGGAACAACTTAGAAATGAAAAAGCGCTTTATATAAAAAGGCATGACAAAGCCAAAGATTTTTCAAAGAAGGGTGCTTATCTAATAAAAGGTTCAGAGGTTGCCGCTGCGCTGGGTGTAAGTCGTGCCTCACTAAACAACACGTCTAATTATTCACCTTACTTTAGAAGATACTTGAATGAGGTTAACGCCGAGCTAGAGGTGGCTAAAGAGGAAAAGCTGAAAAAAGCTAAGGAGACTCTGAATAAGTCTCAAATTCAGCGATAATACGGTCATCGTCAACCACATAGGATTTGTTGCCACCATGGATCAGATTACCTTTTCCGAAGCCGAGTACCAGACCAAGAAGCGTAAGACCCGCCGCGAGATTTTTCTGGAACGGATGGACAAGCTGATTCCGTGGAAGCAGTTGGAGAAGAAGGTAGCCCGATATTACCCAAAGGGCCAGACTGGCCGGCCACCGTATCCGCTGCCGACCATGCTGCGAGTTCACTGCATGCAGTTGTTCTACAACCTCAGCGATCCCGCCATGGAAGACGCACTGTACGAGATTGAATCCATGCGTCACTTCGCTGGCCTGAAGCTGGATCGCCTGCCGGACGAAACCACCATTCTCAAGTTCCGTCATTTCCTGGAACGCCATGGCCTTGGCAAGGTGTTGTTCAAAGAAGTGAACAAACACTTGGAGAAGAACGGCCTGATGTTGCGCGAGGGCAGCATTGTGGATGCCTCCATCATTTCTGCCCCGAGTTCCACGAAGAACGAGAGCGGCAAGCGTGACCCAGAGATGCACCAAACCAGAAAAGGCAATCAGTGGTACTTTGGCATGAAGATGCACATCGGCGTCGATGACACGCTTGGCCTGATCCACAGCATCGATACCACGGCGGCCAACATCCACGATATCGTTCCGGCTGGTAACCTTCTCCACGGCGACGAGCAGCGCGTGTTCGGTGATGCCGGTTATCTTGGAATTCAAAAGCGGGATGAGCATAAAGATCGTAAAAACGTCTCCTGGTTCATTGCCAAACGCCCTGGTACTCGCAAGACGATGGATGAACGTAAACTGAAAGCCGAAAAGCTCAAGGCCAGTGCCCGGGCCAAAGTGGAACACCCATTCCGCTACATCAAACAAGTCTTTGGCTATAGCAAAGTCCGCTATCGCGGCTTGGCTAAAAACAGTAACCGACTGCACTTGCTGGCCGCGTTCAGCAACCTGCTGATGGGTGAAAAATACCTGCTGGCGTAGGGCCAGTGCGCCCGAATTCCGCCAAAAAGGCGGGGAACGGGCAAAAAACAAACAAATAACGAGGGTAGTGACGCCTGAATGACTTTTTTTCGAGTTGAAAAGCGATTCAGCGGCAAGTCAGGCGTTAATCAGACCTTCCCTAAGAAAGAGCCTTCTCGCGGGTCGATACGGAGCAGTAAGAGCCAATTGTTTACAGCAAACACCGAGCTAAAAAGAAAAATCTGTGAGCTAGAGGCTAAGAAAGTTGAGGAATTGGTACTTTATGCCTTTGATCAACTGCCTCTTCCAGTTAAGAAGAAACTTGGCCTTGATTGATTTGTCATATGACCCTACCCCCGTATTAGGTCCACCCAGAGTTGGAAAAATCCGGCTCCTGACCATACCCCCGTGTTTGGTTAGCCAGATATTCTGGAACGTCAACTCCTCAATCAAGTCGTGGGGTTGATCTGCGTTGTATTGGAGCTTTGCACCCTGCGGAAAGCTTCCGACTGTTCGAGCGCGGCACTCCTGCGGTCGCCAAGATCAACTAGCGTGTCCAAGATTCTAAGCAGACCCTGTGCTTGGTCGGAACGTAGCGGATAGTTGCAATCTGCCAACCGTTGAACCACGCCGGACATTCGGGCTGGCAGCATAGTTCCAACCCAGCTTCCTTTGGCGTTTGCCAGGCCCTCAAGCGCTGCATTTGCTTGCGCCGAGAAAGCATCAAGGGGATAGGCGGTGCCGGCGCGTTCACACAAAGTCAAGAAACGGCCCATGATATACGACGACCAGCCCACCGCAGACACAAGACGCGTCACGAGGGGCATCACGGTGCCCAATTCTGACCAGTCACCATTTGCGAAGCGAACTGAGCCGGGACAGTTTTGGTCGGTCGCGACAAACAACAGCGCCTTAATTAACGTGGGCAGTTCATGTCCTGTGACCTCACCACCACGATAGCTGCCAGGTGCGAGCTGCCTGTCCCTGATAATGCGCTCTACACAATCACCAAGGAGTTCGAGCGTTCCCGAAGGTATCTCTGCGGCATCCATCACATGGCGTGTCACGACACCATCCGCAAATGCAGAGAGTACATGTAGAGCCTCGTCCCTATCGGCTAGGAAAGGCTGCAATAGGTTTTCTCTGAACCATGCGCGATCCAAATGCGGCATTGCTCTTGCCAACAGACGCCCCAAAACCGAATTCCATTCATACATATCCGGTTGCCGATCCGAGCGACCACCGCCTTCTCTCCAAGAAGGCATCAAGCGCTCACCGGTCCAGGTCACAAGCTGACGCAGAGTGGTCTTAATCAACTCCCGATGGCCATCGGATTGGCACCAGGCTTCAATCGGAAAGAGCCCGAAAATCTTTGCTGCAAACTGCGGGTTAAACGACGGATCCGGGTCGCCCCAATTCTCATCATCAGAGCGCCAACTGCGGCGACCTTGACGAACAGCTGTATGAACCCAGGCCGCTGGAACATCCGTGAGCGGATCATCTGTAGTTGCGGGGATTCTGGCTAGTGCGTTCTCCAAGCTCTGTTCGTCAGCCGCGCGACCGGCTGAGGCGTCGCGTTGCCCATCTTTGTCAATGACAACCTCGTAATGTAGGGACAGGTCCAGTGCCCGTTGTGCTGTGGTCCACCGGACGTGTTCGTCCTGATCCAGGAAGAGAGCCTGGAAGGCCGTTTTGACGATGTCTTCAAGTGGATGAGCCGTGAGGTAGAAAAGCCGTTCAACTGAATCTGATCGGGGTGACGCCGATTGCCGGTCACGACAAAGCGCCGCGATAGAATGAAGCGCCGGGTGCCAGGGGATTTTAGACCCCGGGAAACGCTCCGGTTCGGCCATCTGCATAACGCGCCACATTACGTCCCAAGCCCATTCGATGTCTGAAGACGAATTGGACTCAAAGGCGATGACGCACGCAGAGATCGCGGATACGGCGCTTTGCGCGCTGTGAGGACCAACCTCGAGCCTGGTCTCAAACATACCGTCGTTGTCGCGCTCACGGGCAAAAGTCACTGCGTCGGAGAGCGTCCACCCCTCAGCCGCTTGGTTTTCCGACAAAGACTTCATGGCCCAAGCAAGAGCTTGCTGTTCCTGCAGGTAGGCCGTAGTGTCGTTAAGCCTCTGTTCCTGCTCCTGCGTCAATGACACCGGCGATTGGTACGAGATCTGAACCCCGTCGCCCTCAGCGGAAGACTGACGGTAGTTGGTTCGGTCGCCCAACCCTGCCCATGCCGTTGCACGTTCGCTGAGTTCTGTGATCACTCTCTCGCTGGAGCGTTGCTCTTCGAATTCGAAGGGTAAGGCGTCTGGAAACTCAACCAAGGCAGATTCGAAACGTTTCCTCAACGGCTCGTCGTGGCTCAACGCAAACATCATTGCGAGTTGGCGTACCTCGCGCGCCCGGTATTTGCGCTTCTCCAAGTATTCATTCGCCTCCGCCTTAGTTTCACTGAGGCGTGTCAGAGATCCAAAGCCAAAAAGATCGAGATTCCTGGTGGGTTCTTGGACCAAGCGCGCGATGTCATGGTGCCAAAGTCGTTGACATGAAACGACCGGTAGCGTTGTTTCCGAAACTTCAAGCGTCTCAAGCGCTAGCATAAGGGCTATGCCAAGCATGGCGTAACATTCGCTCCCCTCAAGTATGGCTTGAATGATTTCGCTCGCCGGCCGACCCTTATCGAGCTCCTGAAACGCCCAAAAACTGAGCGCTAGAAACGCGCACTCCAGCGGTTGCGGCGCAAGTTGGCCCATTGACCAGCTGTAGACATGCCAATCACCCCAAAATTCTTGCTGACCCCACGGGAAGGTTAGGGTGACAGGCAGAGGCGTGCCGCTAAGACGAGGGTTGATAAAGTGGACTTGACGCCAGCCCCGCACAGCGTGGTTTGAGAGATCGCGGACGAGGGCCAGTGCCACACTGGGTTTTAGTCGGAACAAACTGGCGAAGGGTTCATGAAGCGGTGAAGGCGGATAATAGTAGTTGAGGTGTCGATCAATCCCTATATCGTCAAGGTCTGGTTGTCTTGAGCCGATTGGGATGAACATGTGTGGGGAATCCAAAATTCGACGCTCTTTGTCTGTCAATTCGGACTTCTTCTTGCCGCGGAGGCTGGCGAGCCAATCACTGTGTTCTCGGTACTCACGTTCCTCCCGGTCGAGGCGATCCTGGGGCAACTCCTCTATTAGCTCTGCTTTCGCGACAGCAACGACAAGTTCCGCATCGACTTCAGCCATTATTGGGGTGAAGGTCATCAGGTCGCTGTAACAAGCTTCACGCATCCGTTTGTTGGATACGGCTCTTACATATAACGCACGGGCTGGTTCCGGATAGCTCCGAGCTGCTCGCAGGGTTATTGCGCGTAGCCCGCTCAGGAGAGTGGAATGTGACTCCCGACCTAACGCATTCCACTTGTCTTTTTGGTCAGGTTTATGATCGCTGTATTTGAGCCTATCTAGATCGATCAGCCAGTCGCTGCATTGCTTAATGATCGCCGCCGAGCGTGAATTGCGTTGGTCGGCGAGAGCATTTTGCCAAACCTCGAACACCTCCAAAGTATGGGGAATCAACCGGGCGGACAGTGAGGGTGCTTTGGGAATGAGCCAGTCAAGCAAACGCCCCCAGCCAAGGAAGTCGGACGGCCAACCAAGCAGATCGGCTGTGCGAATGTTGTCGATACCGTCTGCCACCTCGCCAGCATTCTGAAGAATAATTGGATTAGGCAGGGTGTGTTGAGCTTGGAACCACACCAGCACTTTTTCAAACAGCTCGTCATCCTGAGCGAGCAACGCGTCGAACTCTTCGATGGCTTGTGGAAAAGCAGGACTAAAGGGCGGCGCTGTTAACCATTCACGACGCCACTGAGGCCTCAATTGTCTGGCCTCCATATTGTGATAGCCCTCAGTCCATCGGCCAGGGGTGATCAGGCTGCTTTGCGATAACAGCCCAACAACACGACCAAGTAGAGGGGGCTCCCCTGCGGCAGACAAAGCAGCGGGCCAATCTCTGTCCAACTCAATCAGGAGTCGAAAGAAAGCCCACTCGAAGAAAATGTCATGAGTAAACGAATAGGTACCTCCGAGGTTGTCTTCGCGAACGACCTTATCCCCCTCAAGACCGCCAATCTGGGAGAACGTGCTCTCTTTCAATCTTCGCATGGGTATAGCCTTTCCTAGCCTTTTTACCCCTGCCTCAGCTAAGTCCAATAATGCACGCTGCCTTGGTGCCCGATCTGCAGGCAAGCTATCATGTCCCGCCCGAGCCCACCATGCATTGATCAGGTCGATTTCCGTTTGGGGAGCTGCGGTGTCGGCGAATAGGTTTTGCGCCAGAATGCTTGCGAAGAAAGGGCGCCTGGAGATTTCAATGATTGCAGGTGTACCGAACAAGAGTCGTCTCAGGTGAGGTTTTTCATTCGCAAGAGCCTCGGCCTCTTCATCTGAAAAGGAACTCACTAACACATCACCAATTCCAGTTTCTTTGTAGAAGCTGGACGGGAACCACGCGCGATAGGGCTCAAGTCCCTGATCGCGGGATGTGGCGAGGACCTTCCAGTGCTTCAGGTCTGCATTCGTTTCGATAGTGCCGAGCAGATCGGTGATAATCCCCTTTTGATCCGGTGGTATCCGATCGATGCCGTCAATGAAAAGAACGGGCGTGCCTGTGGCCCCGATCTCGGCCAAGAGTTCCTCTGCCGAGTGCTCCAATCCCAATGCAGAAGCGAAGGTGGACCAGCCTTTGCCGACTAGTCGGTCGGATTTCAAAAACAATATTGGACCGTTTTCGGCAGCATTGGACGTGTAGTGCTTTAACACCGCAGATTTTCCGCAGCCAGGCTGGCCAGTGATGTTCACTAAACGATAGGAATCTAAGCGTCTGATGATTTCGTATTGCAGCGCCGGGCGTTCCACGTGGAAGTCATCAATCGTCTCTGAGACCTCTCGCAATCCTTCGTCGGAAAAACTTAATAGCGCTGCGACATCGCGGCTAAAGCTGGGAGCGGTTCGTAATCTGACGGTACCGCGCAACTGATTTAAAAGGCCTTCGCGCGTCCATTTGTGAGAGGAGCCGGCACCTTCCCGCGCTATGCGACACAGGCGATCGAAAAGAAGCGTTTCCAGCCCGTCTTCGTTTGCTGCTACCAACCCCTGTAGGCGATTGATTACCTCGGCCCGCCGAGGCCCACCTTCAACTAGCCCTTCCAGCTTAAGGGCGACGAAGTGGCGATAAAAATCTGCTTCGGCGTCAGCTGAATGTATCTCTGTCAGGGACTTCAGGTCAGCTCTCATTGATATTTCAGCCGCCCCAGCAGTCCCTCCATCGGCGAAGCGACGGTCGAAGTCTGCTCCGTCAGGGCTCGAGTTTGCCCAGGTGATTAGCCGGTTCAGAGAACGAAGGCGCTGATCCCCTGTATGTTCTGCGACAAAGCCATACGCATCCCGAGTCTTTTGAAACCCTTTGCTTGCTCGAGTGGCTACTGCCGCAGCTATGATCTTACGGAAGTCTTTATTCGATGCCGCCTTTGAGATGGTGAGCGATCTCTTGGCTTGTAGCCCCATCACCCGCTTGCCAACGGTGTCCTGAAATTCGACCACAATATCGTCCATGGGTTGATCATGGCCTTCACGTTGGACTGCAACAGAGACGACCTTACCGTCGAGACCTGGAGCGTGATCCTGACACAGGAGCGCCCCGAGGTAGTGAGCAACTACTGTATCCTCGTAAGTGAAGCCGGACCCTCCCGTCAGTTCGGTAGAGGCTGCGCTGGTGTCGTTGGTAGTCATTGGATAGGCCTAAAAATTCTCTTGTCGGTTCGTGCGAAGCTACACCGTGATGGCCCATTAAACCTTCAGGCTCCGGCAGAAGCAAAGGCCGAGGGGAATGGAGGTGCGCGCTAGATCAGTGACCACACTACAGACCTAAAATTTCAACGGACTAGTTGGTCAGGTTGCGAGTGACGAGCTCATCACTCTGTGTGGTCGTCAATCAAGAAACAAAAAATTATGTAAACATGAAGATAGGCATGTGGGCGACCGTCGTAGCACTTCGAGTGGGAATTCAGTACTTTCTGCACCTATTTTGTAGCACTTCCCGTCGTTGCCCGTTTCGAAGTGCACGGTATTCAATAGCTCACCGGTTATTGCGCATAATCTGAGGTTATGTTCATGTGGAGGGGAGACCAGTCGCAGTAGTATATACTACCGAGCTCACTGAACTCCGTGGTCCCAGCCTTAGTCCGCATCCAGGATTTCCACTTCTCCCGCTCGTCTCAAATCATTCGCGTTACTCACAGGCTCGCACACCAACCGCGCCGGGATATGGGGCTTCATCAGTTTCTGAAACGCATCGACTTGGTGGAACTCTGAATCCAACCAAAGATCAAAATCGTCCGACCGAAGCATCAGCGGAATGCTCTTTGGGTGAATGTGACTAAACCTGGGGTGCGGTGGAAGTGTAATGACCGTAAAGGAATTCACGGTTTCGTCTCCAAATTTCCAGGATTGCCACAACCCGGCTAAGGCCGCCGCCTCGTTTTCCGGGTGGATGTTGTAGACCTGCTTGCCCTTCCATTCATGGAACGCACTCACCGGGAGAATACAGCGTTTGGATGGATACGCTTTTTTCCAGAGCGGGCTGCTGGTCAGCCTGTCACTTCGGGCGTTGAAGGTCTGAAATTTTGGATTCGGTCGATAGCCGTTCCCCGTGGGCCGAGGCTCAATCAGTAAAGACCAGATGCCCCTCAAAAGACGGCGATTGCCGGCGGCTTCAATGACGAACTCACCGACGCCCCCGGGCGGCACGTTCAACTGCGGGGTCGGCACTGTTCCTGGCAGCTTCAGTTGGCCCATTAGAACCCGGATCTCTGGAGAATCGGTGACGTTATATCGACCACACATGGATGCCTCTCCCTGAATGTTTATTGACTGATCTATCTTAGCGATAAATGATTTCGGGACCGACCGCTCAGTTACTAGCTGATGCTCGACGTTTAAAGGTTGCCGATGTCACCTGACTCCGGGGAGCGCGTTCCAGTCTGTTGTGTACGCTGGCGATAAATACCCTCTTCGCATGGTATGCGCGGCTGGGCCAGCCGCTCTTGCCATAAAAACAGTGGCCCGGGATCTTCGGTTGATTTCATCCATGACCGTCATCAGCCTCTCGGACTTGCCACTATCAACATTATCGGTAGTGGCTGACTCAAACAGATCCTCTTGCAGCCCCGTGGCATCCACCAGCTCACTCAGCATTACTCCAGCCTTTGCGTAATCGTACCCGGACCGATATATGGATCGAAGCTGGGTTAGTGTTTTCTGCACGATGACCCGAGAATCCTGTGTTGGATTCACCAACCTGACGGATGTGCTTCTGGAATACTGAGGTTCGCCGGGGCGGAACGGGTTGGTCCGGATGAACACCATCAGCTCACCCGCATACTGCTGGCCTTTCCGGAGTTTTTCAGTGGCTCGGGTGGCGTACTGCGCCACGGCGGCTTCGAGGTCCGGCAGTGTCCGAATTGGCTGGCCGAAGGATCGAGAGCACATGATCTGCTTCTTCGGCGCCGGCGCATCCTCCCAGACAAGGCAGGAAATGCCGTTCAGTTCACGGGCGGTTCGTTCCAGCACCACGGAGAAGCGTTTGCGGAGCGTCACCAGGTCGGTATCAGCCAACTGCAGAGCCGTTGTAATGCCCATAGCCTGCAGTTTGGCCGAAAGCTTGCGCCCTACACCCCATGCCTCCTCAATGGGCACACGGGCCATCAGACGCCGTTGTCGAGCCGGGTCCGTCAGATCAACAACGCCACCCGTCGCTGGATATTTCTTGGCTGCGTAATTGGCGAGCTTGGCCAGCGTCCGGGTCGGCGCAATGCCAACACAAACAGGAAGCCCGACGTTCCGATATACGGCATCCTTCACCTGCCGGCCAAACGCCTCAAAAGATACCACTCGCTCAATTCCGGTGAGATCTAGAAACGCTTCATCGATGGAATAGATATCAACTCGTGGCGCCATGGCTTCCAGGTTGGTCATAACCCGTCGGCTCATATCACCGTAGAACGCGTAATTGGAAGAGAAAACTTGGATGCGGTGGCGGCGGATTTCCGTTTTGATCAGATGGGCGGGCACGCCCATCTTAATACCCAGGGCTTTGGCTTCCTTCGAACGAGCGACCACGCAACCGTCATTATTGGACAGGACCACGACCGGGGCGTCCCGGAGGTCGGGCCTGAACAGCTTTTCGCAGGACGCATAGAAGTTATTGCAATCGACCAGCGCAAAGACGGGATTCGTTCTCCCTTTATCGCTCAACCCTGGCCACCCCGTTTAAGCGACCGGATGACATTGGTCACGACGCCGAAGACCTCCATCACCATGTCGCCCTCAATGGTAATGGGCTTATACGCTGAGTTTCTTGGCAGAAGTCGCACCGGAGGTGGCTCGAGATGAAGTTCCTTCACCGTCATCTCTGATTCCAGGCTAGCGATCACGATATCTCCGTGCTTTGCCCGCAGAGATCGATCCACCACGAGAACATCATTTGGAAAGATACCGACTTCAATCATCGACTCGCCCTGTACACGGACAAAAAAGGTAGCAGCAGGGTGCTGAATGCACAGTTCGTTTAGATCAATGGTTTTCTCAACATAGTCTTCCGCTGGAGATGGAAAACCGGCGGAAACCCGCTCCAGGAACATGGGGATCTTCAGACGAAAGAGGGATTCGTAGTCACCGAGTAGAACACAGGTCATGAGGCACACCAAAATGCTGTTTGTATGTACAGTATTCTGGGTGAGCGAATGTCAGAGATCAACTGTTACCGGCGATCTGATCCGAATAATGGCATGCCTTGTGGCGATTAATGTATCAGGTCTTGTTTCGAAGCCCTGAGGCAGGTGGTGATGTGCTGTAAGCTGAACGGTTTTATTTGAATGGACCTTTGCAGGCAGAACGGGCTCTTTAAACTGCGTTTGGCCTAAGGTTATCCCGAGAGTGACTTACAACCGAAATTGATACCGGTCCTCTCCCCGGCGAGTCACACCACTTGGCAGGTGTCGCGCTTGCCTGGCATCCTTGCCGGCGCTGAGCCCTGATCGTCCTGACCAAATGGCTCGAGAGAATTGTCGGGTTTTCAGACGACCGGCTAAAGTGGATAAATCTGTAAGGCGGGTAGGATTTATCTTACAGGGGATACAGTTGATCATCGGCTTTAACACGACGTTATGGCTGGGGCTTTTGAGATATAGGGGAAGTCAGTGAAGTATTTTCAGCATTGTCTGTTGGCTTTAATGCTGCTATTCGTGTCCGGAGTTACCAGCGCTGAGATGGTCAAGAAGACACCTTCTGGCATTTGTCATCCACCGGCAAGCTCATACTATGAGCGAACCGAGAACTTTAAACCTTTTAACTCGGTTGAGGGGTGTCTGTCGAGTGGTGGACGCCTACCAAAGAGGTTGGCTCAGAACCAATCAAATCTGTCGACGGAGGACAGCTCGAAGTCATACGAGAGATCGGCTTTCGGACACGGTTGGGATGACGCTGATGGCGATTGCCAGAACAGTCGAGCCGAGGCATTGATCGCCAACTCCAGCACAACTGTGCGTTTCGCCGAAGACAAACGGTGTCGAGTTGTTACCGGCCGCTGGATAAGCCCCTTCACTGGAAAAGTCATCCAGAACAGTAGCGAGATCGATATTGACCACGTGGTCCCCTTGAAGTGGTCCTGGAAGCGGGGAGCGAAGGGTTGGTCGCAGGCAAAGAGAGAAAGGTTTGCAAATGATATGGTGAATCTTTGGCCCGTCGAGTTGAGCTTTTCGAAAGACCAACATCGAATAGGAAAACTATTGCGTTTGTAGTCGGATCGGCAAAGTATGAGAAGACCATTCAAATGCCGGTGACGATGTGACTGTTTGCGTCGAGAAGCAAGTCGACTATCAATTTAACGGTCACCGTTTTGAGCCTTTCTGGCTTATCCTCAATGAGCGGCGCAAACCACCGCTTCTTCCGCTTATGTTCACTACGTTTTTAGCTCGATTCAGCGCTGTCTTTGAAATCCGAGAATTATCCGACGGAACGTTGCATGGGCGCACCAGCAGGTTATATGAATTGGTTGAACGAGAAGTATCCGATGCAACGATACGAGCCTATGTCTACGCTTTGTCCCAGTTTCTGAGCTACTTGGAAGAGTGTCGGCTGAATTATCAAACGGCGGGACTGCATGCCTCTTCGTCCTGTAGTGAGCGATTCGTCAATCATTACCTCAATGAGGTGCTTTCAAACCGTCTTGAATCAGCGCAATCCCTTCAGACCCATCGATCAGCACTCACCGCTTATTATAACTTCCTGCACTATATGGAATTTACACCACACTTGGCACTGCGCGTTTATCGAGGAACCCGGCAGGCCATGGCGGAACGAAACACCAAACAACATTACATTCAGTACGTTCCGAGACATTCGCGCCTCAAGTTGCTGAATCATTGTGAAACGCTGGCTGAAAAACTCATGATGAGGATGGGGTTCGAGGTGGGCCTCAGGACTGCTGAGTTGCGGGGTCTGCGCGCGCCCGCCTTATGTGTTCTGTTCAATCAGTTGGACGACCGCGCTTACGACCACGTCGAGCAGTTCAGCTACTGGCTGGAGGCGCGATATACCAAAAACCGCAAGAGTGGTTGGGTGTATTTTGACAGAGAGTTGCTTTCCGATATGAGGCGGTGTTTTTGTACCGAACGCCAGTGGGCGATTGACGAAAGCGGAACTGCGGATGAAAGCTTTTTTCTCAGAACAGATCCGCGATTCCTCGGTACGGGCATCAGCGAATGGCACGCTTCCCGGCGGTTTCGAAAGAGGGCCGATGAGGCTGGTCTGCACCCTAACTTAAGTTTTCATGATCTGCGCCATACTTTTGCAACTGAACTGTTTCATGAAGAACTCGCCGGGTTCGACGGCAGGGAAACACGCTCGGAATCGGCAGCGCTCATTGTCGTTGCCCAGCGACTCCGACACTCCATCGGACGAAATGGTTATGCTTCTCCAGTCACAACACGATATATCCGCATGAGACTCCAAATGTTGGAACTTGAGAGTGACAGGTGAGCGAAACGTCGGATGGCGTTTCTGTGCCCGCGCAGGCAGTGGACGATGTGGCTAATGCATTCGATCAAATGCTGCCCCAGACACCGACATACATAGCCATAAAACCCACTCGACTCACCTACAAACCCCCGGCCAATACCACCCAGATCATCGCCTTGGCCCGCGAAAACAAATTTCACGAAACCATTTTCCAGGGGGCTGCCGCCACATTTCAAACAGAGTGGTTTCATGGCCTCACAGAGAGATCGCGACGGGCTTATTCGGATGCGATACGACGATTCATAGACTGGCTGAACGCAACGGGTTATGAAAGCGCCGATATCAATCGCTACGACTGCTTGAAGGCCTACGAAGCGTATTGCATGAATCAGCAGAGCCAGAAGCGAAGCCCGTTAGAATTCTTAACCGCAGTTATGAACAGGGCCTTGGCTAGCCCCGGCCTCACTGATGAGGATTTCAACTATCTAAAGACACTGCTGAAGGTGTCAAAGCCTTCAAGAGGAGAAGATGCTCAGCCATATACCCTTACGGACTGGTTCAATCTGCCTTGGCTGCGATCTGTTCTCAGTGAGCAAAAATACCTTCAATTGGAAAGCCCAGGCCGACTATTTTTGAGCTTTCGTGTAACGATTGCTGAGACACTACTTCATCTATTGGACGTCCGGGCGGAATGGCAGCAACACCCCATCACAACGTTTGAAGAACCTGCTTGCGGGAAGAACTGGTTTCGTAAATGGAACTACATGATATTAAGGCGTTTTGGTTCGTTTGACTCAGCAGGGCAGCCGCGAGACGCATGGACAGAACTGCTGTGGCTGGATTTGGTTCGCCCCTCTGACCGAAAGTCTATCAAAACGCTGTTATCGCAGAGCTGCATTGAAAGCTTGGTCTCAGGGCCCTGGGTCTGCGGCCAACGCATTCGGTCCTGGGCTCGCTCTCCAACCATTTTCCATCCGGATTATCAACACGTTTACTCCCCTCTTGAGGAGCGCCTGATGGCCTGGTTAGTTGCCTGTGAAGCGGTGCAGCCAACCGATATTCCTAAACTGAAAACAACGGACTACGCACTCGAATTCAATCAATCCGGTCGCCTGATTGCGATGGAGTGTTGTTACTACAAGGGCCGCGCCAGCTCGACTCGGCAACCAGCGATCCTGATGGCGTCCGATTGCTGGACAAAAGCCCAATATCGCTACTTCACAGGTTTGCCGGTCTCTAGCCCTGTTTTCCAATTCAACGTTATGTCAGAAAAAGCGATGCCGGACATTAGAGAAGGTTTCGCGCAGCAAGGAGATATTTCTTTCTTGTGGCGAATCTGGGAATTGCCTTCCGTCAAGCGGCGAATTGACGCAGCTTTAAGGCGTGCCGGTGCCAGTTCGATCTTTCTGGACGCCGCGTTGGCGCTGACTCAGGGCAGCGAACCCGTGGGCATTTTTGCCAAGACACCCGAAAGTAATATCGGGGCGTACCGCGAAACGGTGGCGCGCTCCCTTCCACAGCACATATTTTCTCTCACGCACGTGAAGACCACTGCCGTTCATGCGGGATCAGACCGCTACCGTGACGGTGACCTGATCAACCACCACTCGCACACCTCGGCAACCGAAAAGCATGCTTATCTGACCGATGCCAATAAGGATTTCGTCAATCGTGCAGGTCGAGTCACCCGCCTGGTTCTGAACGATCTTCAGAATGTTGTCTACCAACCGTCTGTATCCGCAATGGCGGCAGCGGTGAACGTTCTGGAGTTGAGCACTCGCGTGGTGGAGGCCACCGGTTCAGAGGACATTCGAGTTCATTCGCTCGACCAGTCCATCGAACGGGTCCAAAACGACGATATCATCCTCGTTCCTGACACAGTGGAGCAGGCGCTGCTATTTATTCATACGATCGCCGAAGCCGAGGCTCGGCTACCGCAAATGCTCGCAGTCCGGCCCGATTGGGTCGAGCGCACGCTGTTGATCCGCGTTGAATGGATGACGCGCAATCTGGCTCGTATGCGTTCTGCTGCTGAGGCCCAGAAACAATATGCCGACCTCAAGCCCCATCTGCCCAATTTGTTTGATTACCTCCTGGAGACTGTGGAATGACCGCAACGATAGCACGTCGGCATCGGAACCTACCGGATCTCAATGAATTGCAGGCACGTCTCAGCGCTTTGCCTGGTAACCGGGGTAATCAATTCACGGAGAACGTATGGCAATTCATCAACCAAAGGGGAAAACGTTACACGGTCGACTTTGACACTGTTTTGGCACTGTCTGAGGTCTATCCAGACTGGGTGCGGGAACGGGGAATTGATCCCGTCTCGCTCTCCAAACATATCTGGCTGTCCCTCGCCGAATCGACGACCGTCAACAGCTACACAAGAAGACTGAAAGGACTGAGGCTGTGGATGGTCGCCTTGGCGCGAAGAAACCTGCCCCGCCTCACCCGCGAAAACAGCCGAGCTGTGTTGACGTTTATGCTAACGAACAATTGGAGAGGGGGACGCCCCTCGCCGCTGAAAGCCGTACGCAGTGAAATGGACATGACGTTTCTCATGCCCCTTCAAGCTCTGAAAGACGCTACCTCGGAGCTGGGCCTCGACTGGATTTCTCGGGATGTGACAGAGGCACATGTCAGGAGGCAGTTCAAGGTGCTGATTCCTGAGCTGACGGACAATGACCTGACCTATCAGGATTGGAAAAAAGGCCAGTCCTTTAACCTGCTTACTCTGGATCACGGTAGATATTATGTGGAGCACTGTCTCAATTTTTTTGAGGAGCACGCCCCGCTTGCCTGCGCCCTCAGTCAAACACTGCAAGCCTGTGCGACGATTGCCACAGATCTGGGCGTAAGCCAGACATCTGTTAGGGCTCATATCTCCCGGGTCCTTGAGGGGCGACCGGTCACCGAGATATGGCCAAGTAGGCCAGCATTGGGGCAGCGGATGCAGACAGCTGTTGTGGATTACTTTCTGGAAGCTCATCGTAAGGCACGCTTCGAACATCACGTCCTGAAAGAAAACGTGTTAGAGCAGGTTGCCGAAGCTTTCGGGCTTGTGCCTTCACCGGAGACCGTAGACCGCCTGCGGGTTATCATCTGGGACTGGCTGCGCCGGGAGGATATCGAGGAAACGCAGTGCCTTCTGGGGGAATGTCAGAGGCCGGTGCCCTGGCACTTGTTCCTGCAAATTCTCGATGCCATGAAACAACGCTGTGACCAAAGCGGCTCTTTTGTGCCCACGGTGGCATTTTTTAAATCCTTTGGCCTTGAAGGAACAGTATACGAGGGCGGGAAAAAGACGAAAGGCGGCTACAGTCTGCCTCGCCAATTCATTGAACTGGTCGCGTCGGCTGGCTTAGTCGGTGTGGTGGCGTTGGCCGGATGGCGAGCAAGTGAGTTCGGGCTTTCCTATTCTGACATCCAGCGCAACCGAAACATGGACAAGCTGGATCAGTATGCCTTCCCGCATCGCTATCAGGTAGATTGGTACGTCTATAAGACATCCGGACGAGTCCGACAGTTACGGGAAGTCACTTTCAGTGCTGTTGCAATTGCTGAGCGCCTGGGGCGTATGCATGGCTCTGACGGTGACCGCCCATGTTTGTATGGAACATTCAATAGAAAAATCCCCTCCCAGTCTGAAGAGTCAGTGCTCAAAGCCGTCAGTGGCCTGTGGCCGCACTACGTCCAACACTATGCCGGTTTTGAACTGATCGATAACTGGGAGTCGTGGCAAAATTTGGCGCAAGTTGAAGCATCCGGCGATTTGCTGACGATGGACCAGTACCGGGAAAAGGAACGGCTTTTGGTATCGCGCTCCGCCGACGAATGGAACGAACTCTCAATAGACGGGAATTTACGAGAGGCGTATCGTCGAACCCGTGAAGAATGGCCTCAGCTGGCTTTCTTTTTCCGGAAATCTGTCGGCGACAAGAAAGACTGGGTGAACCAATACCGTAACGGCACCCTGCGCCCGGATTGGCGGGCTTTGCTCGATGCCCACCTGTCCGACGACACACGGGATTGGCTTTCCTCACTCAGTGAAGTCGAATGCCGATCGGGGGAAACATCCAAAACTATCCACAGCGAGGTGCTGGGCGAAGCACTGTATCCAAGCCCCCATGCGTTCCGCCATATGTGGGCAGAGGCGATTTACCGACGGTTTGATGGTGATGCAGGCTGGATGATCCGCAGCCAGTTTAAACACATCAGTCGAACCATGTGGCTGGCTTACATCCGCGATAAAGACAACCGCGCAGGCCACCAACTAGTGAAGATCCGCGTCATTAATTCGCTTGTCCACAACTACATCAAAAATCACGGCGAAGGCTACGCTGGTGAAATGAACAAGTTATTGCGCCGCCTCCTCCGACAGACGCGCGTCCAGAGCCAGGAGCAACAGATGGAATTGGCCGAACAACTGGCAAACATAGAGGTTGAAAACATCAAGGCGAATCCCTGGGGGTATTGTTTGCTGATGCGGCGGACCAGGTATAGGGCCAGATGTGTCGAAGAGGGTGAACCCATGCGTCACAATGCATCCCCGGAGCTGTGCCTGGGTTGCGTCCATAATCTGATGCAGACGACCAATGTCGAGTGGATGCTTTTTCAAATTGCGTCACATGTTGAGATTCTGAACAACCCGGTCGTCCCGGACATTTTCAAACAGCCTTCGTTCGAGCTGGTGCGCAATGTCACACGTCACGTCCGGACGCTGAACGCCCGCCACGAGGCACTACCTGAGCTTGAATCCGTGTTAACAAGTTACAAGTTGAGGGCTGCGTAATGGTGATGGAGTATCTAAAAAAACGTGCGGAGGCAGGGGCCGGCAAAGGACTCGAAGATCGTCCAGACTGGGTTTCCGACCGAAACGCCAGTGCCGCCGCCTGGCAGTGTGTGGAGGATATGAAACGAGAGAAGGCGCTCTACATTCGGCGTCACCGCACGTCTACGGATTTTCTCGTGAAAAAAAAATATCAAATCAAAGGCTCCGAAGTCGCCGCAGCACTTGGCATAAACCGCGCAACGCTCATGAACACGTCGAGCTATTCACCCCATTTCCGACAGTACCTTGACGCCATGAACGCAGGTCTGGAAGAAGCAAAGAATGCCAAATTGAAGCGTATCGAACACCCCACGGCCACCGGAATCAGGAAGAGCCGGAAAGACGACTTGGTCAGTCTGGTCAGGGAATTGCGGATGAAAAACGAAGAATTGAGGGCGTTGGCGGCAGAACCATTGGACGAAATCTACGAAGGACTGCCTCTGCCGATAAAAAAGAAGTTGGGGATCTCCTGATAATGAATGGAAAGCACAAATCGAAGCATGGAATTATTCCTGCGCTTCAAACACTCCTATGCTATGACCAACCGTAATGCAGGTTGACCGCTTCAATCGAACTTACCTAGGTGAGATTTACAACATGTCTGTAGGAATCTAGAGAGATCCGGCAACGGACGGAATCCGAGATGATTGGATGCCATCAGCAATTTACCCACGATTCGCTCGACGACCTGACGACGCGGGCATACTTGACAAAAATTCTGCCACAGATGGCGAAATTGATTAATTAAACCTAACGTCACGCGCTGATCTAGCGTGCCGGGAACCAGAAAGTCTACATAGGCCCATCGTGTTTCGATGTTGACACCATCACCTGAATAGTCACCACCAGAGCCTTCGCCATAATGGATACTTAACCTCGCCATAACTTTCGGTTGGCTCATCATTTTTCAAGCTACCGCCGCCCGAATTACCACCTGCGAACCAATCTCTCTGGTTGGTGTATGCTTGGAATCGATTATCCATATCGCCGTGAAACTCAAGCTCCGCTGCAGTTTCAGCCCAGCTTCCCGTTAATGTCACCGTACCTGTAATCGCTGTGATCAGAGCGCTGCGTTTCAATTTATTTACCTCCAGCATATTTTTCATTTGTTGATATTTTTTGCTTCATCTGCGTAGCAGATGTAACATTAAGGCCCGCCAAATCCTAAAAAAAGCAAAAAAAAGCGGAAATGTAACATTCCCGCAAATCAATACCTGAAAAAACTCCCACTACTAGGTTCTCACGTGAACCTTAAACCAACTTGAAATACAGCGACGAGTTTTAAAAAATAAGCCCCTACAATGCGCCCCAGGCTGCGGTCATTTCTCAATCCCATGCTCCACTTTATGATGTTCTTTGCGGGCGTCACGCAGGATATCGATGCCTCCCCATACCGCTATGGTGGCTATCGCGATCCCGACAACGAGGTCGGGCCAACTGTCGCCCAACCACCAGACAAGACCGCCTGCGACCAAAATCCCACCGTTCGATGCGAAGTCGTTGAGGCTGAAGGTGTTGGCGGCACGGATGTTTACGTCCGGTTCTTTAAGGTGGCTAAGCAGCCAGATGCAAACAAGATTGACGACGGCGGCGACCAGTGACATCGAAATCATCAATGGTCCCAGTGGTTCAGAGCCGCCAACATAGCGTCTCCATCCGTCGATCAAGATGCCGACAGCAAAGACTAATAGCAGGCCGCCCGATACGTTTGCGGCACCACGCTTCCACTTGGATGAGCGTGACAAGGCAAAAAGGCTGATTCCATAGACTAAACTGTCGGATGTGTTGTCGAGCCCGTTGGCGATCAGAGCACTGGAATCGCCTACGGCACCGGTCGCGAAGAATCCCGCCGCAATTGCAAGGTTGAGACCAAGAACGATCCAGAGCGTGCGACGCTCTTTTTCATTTCCCACATTAAACACAGTTTCTGACATAGGTAAGGAAATCTTCCGTTTTATACTCTTCACATACAGCCTTTTGCCAGCCGCTATGTCCCAATCTCATTGTGTTCAGTCAGACTGTAGTGGTCAAGTGTTTTAGGCCACCGTCTTTTGAGTTTTCCAGTAGGCCTTCTCTGCCGCATTCGGCGGCAATCCACCGTTGTGTTTGTGCGGTCGCAGCGCACTGTAATAGCCGATCATGTAAT
>Ga0208158_1000133_pt1 | contig 32434 bp, 42 predicted proteins | sample 8_EtaG_FD_184081 | JGI IMG/M metagenome (GOLD analysis project Ga0208158, IMG submission 184081) | Marine viral communities from the Subarctic Pacific Ocean - 8_ETSP_OMZ_AT15162 metaG (SPAdes) (version 2) | ecosystem: Environmental > Aquatic > Marine > Oceanic | place: Pacific Ocean | collected...
ATTGCTTTTGCAAGCTTTCCATTGGCATCGATGTAAACAACATCGCCAATTGCTAAATTCTCTGCTGCGGTCAATTCAATTTCAAGAGCAGAACCACCCATTCCAGCAATTGCGGTTTGCAATGCTAGTAAAGCTTGGATAATTCCGCCCGTATTGTGGTTGTATGCCGTTGTCAATGTACCTCCTGCTGCAACGATGCAAGCTTCGATGGCAGATATAATTCCACCAGTATTTTCAGGGTAAGCCGCCATTCTTCTATTCTATTAACTTCTAAGGAATGATTATTGGAGCAGTTGTCGATCCTCCCTCTACTACCTCAATCATTGGGTAACTAACACCTCCAATTGTTACCGTGCTTTCAAATTGTTGAGTCGTTGCATTGAAGATTCTTATCTCTTGAGTTCCTCTTTTACACCACCAATCATTTTGTCTGCACCAGCTTGCTTCCGGTTCTTCGTGGTCGTTCCAGAGCATGGGTCTATTGTCTGATCTTATATTGTTTCTTACGTCTGTCCCAGGAAAGAGTTCTAGCCCTACAACTTCTGCTAAAGCCAATGCATATCTATCATAATTGACCCGATGTCTTGCGTTGTATTCGTCGTAGACTTCATCACTAAATTGTCTTTCCATACTTGAATCCGTCATCATTCCGCTCGGATTATCTCCGTAGTATTGAGTTGGGAAATCATTTGGTTCATACCAAGGAATACCACACTCCCATCTCATCGCATGCATATGTTTGCATTCACGACGTTCATCTATCCGACTTTGCAATGAACGCCATTGCCTGTAATAACCAGCACCCTGTCTTTCCCATGCAGCTCGAACAGTTCTACTGGCGTTAGGTAGTGGGAACATATCTTGGTCAATTTCTCCTTTCGGAAACTCAAGGTTTGCTAATGCTCCACCTAAGTGGTCAGGGCAGCAGCAGAACATTTTTGTTGAAGAGCAAAGATGACGCGTTCCATCTGTTTTCCAAATATTTGGAGAAGATGGATCGTAATCAAGTTTTTTCCAATAGATAGTGTTGTTTACTTTGACTCGTCCATATGCTTTAGACAGATCAAACACTAAAGTCATTGAACCTGTGTTTGCTGCAATCAATGTCAACGCAACGCTGCCCTCTGGCTTGGAAACAATATCGTCGGGATAGTTTGGTCCAGAGGCTGTGTCTTCGAATTGATCACCGATAAAAATAGAAAAAATACCAACTTGCGATGAAGTTAATACTCCGCTGACGTTATAAGTCAACGTATGATTTATAGGGTCAGGATCACTCGTATTTGTTGATATCTGCGATGATGTCAAAGCATTTGGCAGGATGATGCTTCCTCTCGTTCTTTGCCCTACATACCAAGTTCTCTCAGGACTAGTCTCACTTGGGAACATTGTGACAATATCTTTTGATACGCCACTAACAGCTCCTGTTGTGAATCGACTATTACTGTAAATCGAAAGATCATCCCAGCTTCTACCTGTACCGAAATAATATGCCTGTCCTAATTGCCATCTAGTGTAATCACTCTGACGATTATATGACTCAAGAATTGTAGGGAACTGAGCAGTTCCGTAAACACCTAATCCTTTGCCTTTACTTGGATATAAGCCTTTAGCTTTATTTAGCCCTATTCCTTCGGTAATAGGTTTTAAACCGAAACTTTTCGCACCTAGACTCCCTAAACCTTTAGGCATACAGCTCTACCTACTGTCTAAAGTTTCCTTCTTTGTCGAAGAACGTGCTTCCAGTTGAGTATCCACCTCTTATTCCACGAGGCGCATAAGGTCTATCATCTCTGACTTTTGGTCCAGCAGTGATTTGACTTCTATTTCTTGATCGATCTGAAGTTGCTGTTGAGCCAGAACGTAAGTCTTTTCCTGATCCAGGAAATCCCCCAATAGTAAAACCTGTTGCTAATCGGGAGGTTGCGAAGTCACGTTTGTCACCGAACTCGGAATCATACGTCCTTCTTAAGTCTTCGTAATCAGATTTGAGTTTTTCATATCTTTCATCGTATACATCTCCTACTGACGGGTCATCTCCCATCCATGTTCCTGCATCATTGTCTTTTTCAGGATCAGGATTGACTGGACCAGGATCTGGGTTTACTGGATCAGGATCTGGGTTTACTGGATTAGGATCTGGGTTTACTGGATTAGGATCTGGATCTGGGTCTGGGTCTGGGTCTAGGTCAGGATCAGGATCAGGGTCTGGAACGATAGGAAGTGTAGTTAGAAGATGTCTTTCTAAATTTGCTCGTACTTGCTCTCTCGTTTGCTTAGGTCTTTCTGATTGTCCATATTTCGTATCTGTATCTCCTCTCAAATCACCCATCCACCATTCTCTGCCTTTCTCGTCTAGGTCTCGACCAAATAATTCTTGATACTGATCACCTAACCATTTCTCATTACTACGTTCGATATTTGCTTTAACTTGAGCACGGGTCTGACCTTTACCTAAATCACCTAGCCAATAGGCTTTCCCCTCATCTCCTAAATCACGTTTTAAAATATTCTGATACTGATCTTTCAACCACTCTTCATCACTTTGCGCGGGGGTATTGTTGTTTGAATTATCATTAAAGGCTGCAACCGTGGTATTTACGGTGTTGTTATAGTCTGATGCTGCATCATAAGAGTCATTGCTACCAGTTGTAGTAATAGTTTCCTTCGCCTCGTTACTCGCTTTAGCTTTCTGGAATGAAGTGTTATCAGCGGTACCTACTTCGATTCCTCTATCACTACGATCCTGTGCCTCCTCCGAAGCGTCGAAAGCTGCTGCGACACTAGAAGCAGTTGCTTGACCTGAATCTAATTTACCTTGCCAATAAGCTTTCCCTGCTGCGTCTGGTGCTCTTCCAAATTTTTCTTGATAGAGCTGATCTAAATAAGCACCAGTATTAGCGTATGAAGCCATAGCCTAGAAAAATCCTCCTTGAGCAAATACGTGAACTCTTGTGTTCGCGCTTGGAGCAGCAATTGCTTGGTCAACCCCGACGTAAATTAATGCACCAGAAGGAACATAAAGTCCTGTATTCTTCTTGTCAGTCTCGCTTGGATATGCTGCGGCTGTTGCTGCTGGACTTGCCAAATTAGGAACAGGAACACTTAACGGTGGTAAAGGTATATTCGTCCTTTGTCCTTTTGCCGTTGATCCAATAGTCGCACCAGCTACATACGCCGAATTAGCAGTTGTTATGGACGTAGCAGTTGTTGAGGTACTCAAGAAAACAAGAACATTACGAGCAGTCGTACTCGCTTCCATTGCCACGATGGACAAGCTATCAATAACCGCTCCATCATTTGACGAGCAATCAACCAGCAAGGAAAAACCCGCAGGGGCTGGTGTATTGAAATTCGTAGCTGCGGTTAATGCTGCTGTTCCACCAACAGTGGCAAATGAATGCATTGGCCTATCGACCAATAAGGGCATTTTATTTGAACTACTCGTTGCCATTTAATTACCTATCTATTTAAAGTTTAATGAAATTTCATTAGCTAAAAATGCTAACTACATTGGAGAGATATCCCTGAGAGGACCAGCTTTCATCAGCCCAACAGAGGTACTCATTCCTTTCCTTTTATCTTTTGAATCCTCACGTTTTACTTTTCCTTGTCTCTCGACTGGAACTGGTGGAGGGTCAAAAGAAGAACCTCTCTGATTTGGTCGTGTAAATATTGGTGCTTCGTTATTAATAACCTGCTCACCATCACCGTATGGATTCTTCCTCACCACCTGATCACCTTGCATAGATAATGATGGATCCGCTGGTGCTGCAATAGGCATGAAGGACTGAAAGTTTTGTGGGTTGTTTGGAACTCCACCTTTCTGTCCTGTGAAATAACGATTGGCTTCACCTTCCGCTTTCTTGTTGACGTACCACTCGTTAGGTCTAAAGGAACGTTTTGTTCCTTCCTTGTACTTCATGTGATCTGGTTTACTAGTCATACTGTGATTGCTCCGCTAGCTAATGCGTTTGGAATACGTATATTTTTAAATTCATCTAATAAACTTTTCGTTTTTGATTGAGCGTTCAATGTATTTGCTTCGCTATCACTTGTGCCTGGATTGATAATGTGAGCGTTCATCACGCCTTGCTCATTATTTGGAGTGAATGTATTCAGCTCAGTTGTTTCGCCTGGACTTGTATTAGATGCTTGAGAGAAGGTTGCATCTTCGCTAAATGCACCAGAGATATTACTTGCTTGATTTTCTTTTGGATCTGTAATGTTATCCCCTAATGGAAATTGATAAAAAATATCACTGTTATTAGTATCCTGATCCGAGCCTGGACCAACCCCTAGGCTTGATTGATCAGCATTTTGTTCCTCCAGTTCAGTACTGGGAGTTTCTTGGCCTTGCCCCTTATTGCCTAGCATCTGCTGCAAGATTGCCGCTCCACCTGCGGCGAGAACAGCATTCGTTAATTTCGATTTATTGTCATCACCAGTAAATACTGTTGCTCCCGCTGCTGCGATCATTGGCAACCCGATCTTGTCATTTAATAATCCTTTAAAGCCAGCGTTATCAGGAATACCTGCGTTGCCTTTCATTTCATTTAACGCTTCCGCCTTATTTCTCTCCGCACTACCTTCTCCGTTATTGCCATCCCAGCCACCACCTGGATAGCTAATTTGGTTGATTTCCTGTTTGAGTTTACTTCCATCAATCAACTTTTTCCTCATAGCTCTTTCTTCTGTAGCGCTTTGTGGAAAATCGTCGTAACTCAATGTTGCCATAATTACCTCCAGTTTTGTGATCCAACGGCTTGTGCAACTCTTGTCCCTACTGCCGTATCGGCTGGACCTTTAATTGCCATGATGTATTCAGACCCTGAGCGATCAAAAGCGTATCTTCTTACCTCGTCACGTCGATAATTAGCGACATACAATGTCTCAGCTAAGCGATCAACTTCACGTAGATAAATTTCTCGATATGTTTTGTCAGCTTTAATAGGATCTGACTGCATGATCTGCCTGTCAGTATCCCCTGTAATCCGCTGGATCATATTAGGTTGAGGCGATGTCTCAGATTTGAATACCTGAGAAAGCCTGTATGCCTTATCACAGCGATTTAAGTGCTCGACAATTCTTTCAAAGAAGTAACTGTCAGGGACTCTTGCCATCGCCTCTTCAAGACGAGCGATATCACCTGCTGGTAAATTCGCGCCAGTGTTATAGCCAAGATGGAACCGCGTACGGCTTTTGTCGTAGTCGTTAAGTTCCAATCGACAGAAAAGATGACTTTCGCTTTATTCTAGGAGCTATGAGATATAGATTAAATCTTCCTTGAATACTTCATCCCAATCAACCCTGCTGATCTTTCTTAGTTGCTCTAAGTTCTTGAATCTTTCTCCAGGTAACGAGAGTCGTAATTCAACAATTTTCTTTGCGGTTGCATAACCAATACCTTTGACTTGCTTGGCTAATGCTTCAGCAGTGGTCACGTTTAGATTCAATCTTGTATCTAAAGGTATGACTGCTTCTGGAATCTTGTCTTCATCCTCTTTCTTGAGGATATCAGGAGTTTCAATGGTTTGACCTGTACGTCCTTTACCTGCTTCGTATGAAACTAAATCATTCAAAGCAACATACTGAACAACACCTGTTGCATTCTTCACCATTGCCCAGTCTTTGTCGTGATGTCCAATGAACTCAACGACCTGACCGTTCTTTTGATTTTGATATAACGCCATAAATTAAAAAAGGCATCCCCTTTGAGATGCCTTTATTGTAGTGAGAAACCTAGTGATTTAGGTCTCTGTGATGTAAGGAATAAATGTACTATCTACATCAGCTACTTCATCATCGACGAAATAAGATACTTCTACGATGATTGGCGTACCACCTGTTTGTGTAGAGGTGATAGCTGTACCTGCTCCATTACCTGCTGCGTTACGAACGTAGACCTTAAGAGTCTCTGCTCCTGCAAGAACTGCTGCGGTTACGATTCCTTTCTTCGCGGATGCTGGTGCAATAGTTGTACTAGCAACTGCAATGGTAGGAGAAGAAACAACAGAAGTTGTGATGCTACCCGCAGCGGATGCTGCTGCATCTTTAACAGCGATGGTGTCTGTATTAGTACCAACGATGCCAGATGCGGCTGTGCCTGCATCTTTATTCTTCCTCATGTCAGGAACACGAATACCTACGTGGTATACGGAAGCTCCTGCTGGAATAGTTAATCCAGTGATATTTGCACGAACTTTATCATCAGCTCGCATATCAGGACTAGGGATGGTTATTGCAAACTCAGTTCCGCCTGTCGCGTCAACTAATGCATAACCAACTTTGTGGTAGTACACTCTACCTGGACATGCCACCACTGGCTGCCCTTGATAACTACTGAGTGCTGTGACCCAGTTGCCAGGATAAATCTTTTTAGCCATAATTGTTAGTTACCTCCTCAATATACGAATGAGTAAGCAACAGTTATGAAGTCCTTATTAAGGATTTCAAAACCAGCAAAGAGTGACCAAATCATAATGATGAAGCGTGAAAAGTCATCATTATTGTTTAATAAGATTTGGGCATTATTGCCACCAATTCCTACACCAACTGCCTGTGGTCCAAAGAATAACATTGGAGCAATATTGTAATTAGCTGCACCAGCATTTGCTGTGTCAACTGCAATATTTGCATTGATAGTCTTTTCAGGTAAGTTGGTTGACTCGAACCATCTGACTCCCTCGAACAGGAAGCCTGTTGGCATGACAGGTTGTCCAGCTACGAAACCAGCTTGTCCGTATGCTGGGCCCATGCCCTGGAAGAAGTTAGCGTTAGGAGCCTGCTCTGGAGACATAGGATTGACCATCCCATTGCCTGCATATCGTGCGATTTCTCTGAACGCGTCGTTCTGCCTCAGATGCATCATGGCGGTCGGATCCGCTATGCATCTGTAGTAGCCGTCTGAGAAAGTCGGAACGTTTCTCTTACGCATGTCTTTGACGACCTGAAGAAGGTCTGTCTTGACATCGAACTTAGCTGAAACATTAGCTCCGTAGGTGAAGACTGGGTTTCCTGCTGCTTTAGCACTTCCACCTGGGAAGTAGTATCCACCCTGTGCATCGGATGAATTACCATTCGCTTCAGCTTTAAATAGCTCATCTGCGAATACTCTATCTCTCCAACGTCTGTAGTCGTCCAAGAGGGTCAGACTACCAATTGACTGGTGAAAAACGTTGAGATTACCAGTATCTAGGAGTAGGCGTTGTGCAGTTAACAATGTTTCACGAGCAACCTTAAAGGTTGAAGGTGAAGTTGCATCGCCTGGATCTGCTGGGCCTGTGTACTCCTTAAGGTTCACTAGAACCTTGTCTTTAACAATATTTCTACTAGAAGCCGTACCGAGTGTTTGATCCGCTGTACGTTCTCTGGAATCCTTGTTGCCAGGATTTCCCCAGAATCTATAACGGTCGAGTTGCACGGTCTGTCCAGGTTGCTTGGAAAAATCATGCACCACTACGGGCTCTACAGCCATCTCGATTATGTAACCGGGATGCGGGCGATAAAGCTCGGCCCCCAGTAGTTTTGGAACGTGAAACTCCCTTATTTCTAAGGGCACCGACTATATCATCTAAGTAAAAAACTTTTGTCTTAAAGTCTTCCAACTTAGCTGGACGCTCTTGCCTGTTATTAAGAGAACTGTATCTCTCAGGTAGTCTGTGAACCTTCTAGAGATGTATCTCTAGCTTGGCTGCTGATTGCCTTATCTCTCGACTTAGGTTTCCAGCAGTTCATCCAGTTTTAAATGATCCTAGAGTCTTACGACTGAATCATTATCAATCCACATTGGGATTTATAACTCCGAAACTTATAGGGAACAAATACACACCTAATGTGTGTTGTCTATATCATAAATACATCTCATAGGGTAAAACTATTGGAGGCTACCGACGTTCGCGGAATCCTCGGATTATTGATAGCAGATGGAAGTCTTGTCGCATATCGCACTCCTAGCGGTGGTTACATACAACTCACACTTGTAGCTGGTGCGACCGAGTCTGCTTTTCTAGAGGAAAAAGTTAAGGAATTTAATCAATTTATTTTCACAAAGGCAAAAATTGTTCCCTATAAAACAAAAGCAAGATCAAGCGGTAATTCGACTCCAATTCTTCGTTTTAGGGTTTCAACCAATAAATTACGTCCTGTCTACAACCTTCTTTATCCAATTGGCGAAAGGCAGATTACTCAAACCACTCTTGATTTATTAGGAGCTAAAGCTGCTGCATGGTTATGGGCAGAAGGAGCGAAAGTCTTAAAGGATGGCTCTTCTCTGCTCTCAAGAGTTGGAAATACATTCGAAGAGACTCTAATGATTCAAAGTTGGCTCCAGATGCTCGTTGGAGCAGAAGGAGTTATTGATGAAAACTACGTTCGCCCAAGAATTCAATTCGATATAGAGAATACCCAGAAAGTACAAGAAGCACTTATCAGTTACGCACCCCAAAGTCGTTTACACCTTTTCAAACAGGAGCAATGGAATGTCAGCGCAATTCGTAGTTCACGCACTGAGTTACAGTTTGGGAAAGGGGAAAATCAATCTCAAGGGGAAAAGGCAACGTCCTTGGCTTGAAATTTCCAGAAGTGAAATTGATCGTACTTATTTAGATCACCAACTAAGAACACTTAGATATTCTCATGACGGACCAGTTGATTATTTCTGGGATCGCATTGCAACAGATGGCTTCTACGACAAGGAACGTTTTAGATTCCAAGGAGAGTTACTTTGGAGGGCTTATGAATTGCTTTATCCAAGAGATCTATTTTCAATTAACAGAGAAGTTCTTAATATTGCTGGATTAAAAGGAGCTGCTGCTCTTTGGATTGATCAAGGCAGAATTACTGGTAAGAAGGGATCTATTAGAGGTCGATATTCTGAGAATGATTATTTAGAACTGGAATCATGGTTTAACGATCTTAGTATCCCTGCAAAAATCCATCGAAACAATATGAGTGTTGTTCAATTAAGTTTTAAAAAAGATTCTCTGATTGCTTTGCTTGAATTAATTAAACCATTCATACACATCAATATGAAGAAGACATTAAAGCAACAGTTCTCGAAATTCAGGTAGATTGAGCATGCCCCGAAGAAGAACTACGACAGGGGTTTCAGTGAAGTCAGGAGTTCTGGTTTTTGTAGTTTCCTAGAGCTTTAAATTGATCCCTGTGCGTTTAGCTAACGTGCAGGGCTCCTGATAGGTGATATTCACTAAAATACGACTATACAAGGGATTTCATGTCTATGAATGACTCTCTTGACCAAGACGACCTTGACTCACCAACGATTTCCCCTCAACGTAGACGGTACTTAGAGTATTGCGAAGAGAACCCGTCAGACGAGGAATGTCGGTTATATGAGTGCTAATTTTCATGACTTCAGTAACTGACTCGCTAGACAAATTGAGAGGTTCTTATGGAGGGAGCGAAAAAACGTCGCCCTCTTTTTTAAGGCCGCAGCATGTAAAGTACAACACACCTGCAAAGGCTAGAAAGCTTGGTACAGTTGATAATCTCGCTCAAACAATTACTGGATCTCTAGGATCTCAAGATGGTGCTAATACTCTTTACTTCAAAGTAGTAACGAATGGGAAGTCAGATTTAAGAATCACGAAGAATGTTTTAAATAAGCACGAGGATAAGTATTTAGCAGTGGGGATTCTTAATAGTAATTACGATCCTCTGCAATTAAATGAATATGGTTTTACTCATTTCAATGAGATTGAAAATACAGTTCCACTAGAAGCAATCCTTCAGCAACCGAAAGGGACTTATTACTTCACGGTTACAAATTCTCAATGGCAATCCATACCTTTCAGTATCAATGTTCAAGTTATTAGATATGTCCTACTTGATGGATCAACAGAGGATAAACATGGGTTAAGCGGTCGTATTGCTCTGGTCAAGCTTTACGGTGTTACTTCTGGAACCTCAGAAAGCACTCTTACATTCCTTCCTACCAGTCAATTGAAGGTGATGAATGGAACATCCCTTGGTATTGATCAAACGACAGGTGCTCTAACCATAATGAAGGGTACTGTAACGATGTCTGATCAGACTTACGGAAGACTCAGAATGACATGGCGAATTAATGGAACAGCCAGCGGTTCAAGTTCAAATACGGCTACACTAACAGTTACATCCCCTGGCGGTGGTTATTAACAATACGTCTACCAATCTTGCCAGAATGTAGATGATGAACTGAAGATTTAATGGCATTTTCTCAATATCTAGCAACTAAGGTTCTGAGCTGGTACAAGAACTCATCTTTTCCTACAGCTTTAACGAATGTTTATGTTTCGCTGCATACAGCGGATCCAGGAACTGCTGGAACTAATAATGATTCAACTGCGTCAATTATTGGCAACGCAACCCGTGTTGGCATAGCGGCTACTGGTTTCAGCTCAGTAGGTGCTGCTGGAGGTGGTGGATTTCAAGTCACCAACTCTGGTGTCTGCCAAATCACGACCAGTGCTCAAAATTCCAGCGGAATAACTGTCACGCATTTTGGACTATGGGACGCAGCTACGTCAGGAAACTTCCTAGCATCAGGTTCGTTGACAACCAATGTTGACGTTCAGCTAGGCGACACCGTCCAATTCAATAGCGGTGCGATGGCAATTAAAGTGATTTAAATTATGACCCAGCAGAGATGGCTCCTTCTTGGAGCTGGCATAGCTTTTGGAGCTTCTAATCTTTTTGCAATCTTAATGCTGGGGCGCAATCAAAGTGGATTACCGAAATTCAATTTACCAGTAAGTCAATATTCTTCTTACAGCATTGATGTTTTCAAGTCTGACGCAGCTCAGTCTTATAACATCAAGCATCGGATGCATGATCCTAAGATAGTAGAGGAGCTAAGAACAATAGAAAAGCCTGCTGGCTTATTTGGGAAGGGGAAATCTGATACCTACATACTCAAACAATCGCCTGTTGGAGATGAATTTAATCAATCATCAATTCACAGTCCCGAACTCACAGCAAAGCAAATTGCCTGTATTGAAGCAAGTGGCTCTGGGAAGAACACGGGAAGACTCGTTGGATCCGCAGTGGGAACGGCTGCTGCGCCTGCATTCGCCGGAGTGCCAATCCTAGGGCCATTCCTTTCTGGAGCTGCTGCGATGTTCGGAATGGATAAGGGTGCTGAGATCGGATCTCAGATGGCAAAAGACTTCAAGGATTGTTGAGGTCGTTTAGAGAAGGCACCATTCTTTCGACTATCAATATGTACATATCCTTTTTGCTTGTTAGGAAGAAATCCTCCTGTCCATCTCTTGGCGAGCCAACGAGAGAATTCAATTAGGCAATCTTGAACTGGGTAGATATCTAAAGCCATTCCTTTGGAGTGATAGTTATCTTTAATCTTCTCTTCGGGTCTATAACCACCCACTACCCCTATAGGGGCTCCCCAAGCCTCTCTAATGCCGTCGAATTCCTCCGCAAGCTTCAATAGGTTCTTTTCATCCGTACTGCCCTCTATAGGGGCACGTCGAGGGTCGTAGGCTAACACCTCTCCAACTGTTAGATATTTACTAACTCGATCCTCCATCGCATACCAATCCACCTTCTCTGCTTTCTTGGTGACAAAGTTATTAGCTACTTGTTCTCTCCAATGAGTCTGATTAATAATCCATCGCTTGCCACTGCCATAGATTGTAATCCAAGCATGGCAATCTCTTGGAATTTCTTCTAAGCGAGATACCAGTAATTCCTCTTCAACTTCTATATATTCCTTTCCTGAGTCAGATAACAATAGATCATCAATTGGTGCTTTCTTTAAGAACGTATCTTGTGATGCTGTCAGCTTCAGTGGTCTGATAGTTTCCTTATTCCATTCCTTTGATTCCACCTCCCGACGATACATCAGTCCTGGCAATTGTTCTCCATAGGATTTTGAATAGAGACCAAAGATACAACCAATATCTTCATACGCTTCAGGATGATCTACCCCTTCTTTCAATGCTTCTTGCATGTCTTCGAATCCCTCAACCTCAAAAAAGTTGAAGCCCATATTCCAAGCGAAACTTATCAGTGCTGATTGCCTGTTAGATCCCAAATTATCCCACCCTGGAATCTTGGACACTTCAGGTAAAACATCTCTTTCAATTTGCTCTTTTGTATATTCAGTGCAAATGGATTCATAGCAAACATCTCCCATCCTCACACGTTCTCCATTGGAATACTTTGTCATTCCAGTACACAGTGTTGGAACACCCAGTGGATCTAAATAAGCTTCAACCTCTATGCCCTCGAACAATTCAATCAGAGCTGCTGCCTTCGTTATCGTCAGCGGATGTGTCATCGTAAATCTTTGCGAATCGTACGGACTTCTTAGCCATTGGCTCTTTATTCAGAGTCATTCTTTCGGCAACATTGAAAGCCCCACTTTCACTGTATCCTTTTGATTTTAAATTTTCGTAAGTTTCCATAAATATATCCAAATCATCACCAGCAAATTTCCTGTCACCTCCCTCTGGACATGATTCATCCCAGTCCCAATTAGACCCACCGCTTGCGAAGCGCATTAGGTACTTACGACTACTTTTTAATGTTAACGATTGAAGTTATTAACTGAAGAGAAAATCTAGGCTATTTGGGTGATCCTGAAGATGCTGGGCTACTGCAATGTGAGCATCTTGCCCCACACCAGCAGCTTTCCTCATCTCTGAATTCATGTAGTGAGCCATCGTAGCTCCCTGATGTTCTTGCTGTGAAAGCCTCTGTGCTGCTGTTTTAGCAATATTCATCGCCTGAGCAGTATCTTGAGTATTTGATATCTGATCGTATACCTGAGCTGTAGACACAGCCTGATGGCCTCGCTGGTTATTGACGTATGAAGATGGTGACCCAGCGGGATCATTTAACGTCTTAGCAATAATATTTCTAGGTGGAAGATTCATATATGGTAGCCCCGTAAAAACGGGGCGATATTGTCTCGGTTAGCCAATTGCAGGTGCAAGTAGAGCTACTTCACTAGTTGCTGTAGAAGCAAGATCTAGAGGGAAATTATGAGCATTACGCTCGTGCATAACTTCCATTCCGAGGTTAGCGCGATTTAAAACGTCTCCCCAAGTAGGAATGACTTTACCTTTATAGTCTACGACAGACTGATTAAAGTTGAATCCATTTAGATTAAAAGCCATTGTGCAAATGCCCATACTTGTAAGCCAGATACAGATAACAGGCCAGCTAGCAAGGAAAAAATGCAAACTTCTTGAGTTATTAAATGACGCGTATTGGAAGATTAATCTTCCGAAGTAGCCATGTGCAGCCACGATGTTATAGGTCTCTTCTTCTTGACCAAACTTATAACCATAATTCTGAGAAGTTAAACCAGTGGTTTCTCTTATCAAAGAAGAAGTTACAAGTGAGCCGTGCATTGCTGAGAACAAAGCACCTCCAAACATTCCTGCTACTCCAGCCATATGGAAGGGGTGCATTAAAATGTTGTGTTCAGCCTGAAATACGAACATAAAGTTGAATGTTCCAGATATTCCTAAAGGCATTCCGTCAGAGAAAGAACCCTGACCAAAAGGGTATACAAGGAATACAGCGAATGCAGCAGATACTGGTGCTGAGTATGCAACACAGATCCAAGGACGCATTCCTAGACGGTATGACAGCTCCCACTGTCTTCCCATATATGCAGATATTCCAATTAAGAAATGAAATACAACGAGTTGGTAAGGACCACCGTTATATAACCATTCATCTAACGTCGCCGCTTCCCATATGGGGTAGAAATGTAACCCAATTGCGTTACTACTAGGTACAACAGCACCAGAAATAATGTTGTTGCCATATAAGAATGAACCAGCTACTGGTTCGCGGATACCGTCAATATCGACTGGTGGTGCAGCGATAAAAGCGATGATGAAACAAGTTGCAGCAGCTAACAAGCAAGGAATCATTAAAACTCCAAACCAGCCAACGTAAATGCGATTACTGCTTGAGGTAACCCAATCAGTAAACTCGTCCCATCCCTTTAATAGGCCACCACCTCTAATTGAGGTTGATGTAGTCATCTTAAGAAAAAAGTACGGTTGAAACTTGTATGATGAGAGACTTTTCCCCGTGGTCTCGGTTAGGGGATGCTGATACGTCTAACAGCAAATTTAATTGTAGACAATAAAAAACCACCGCTACTTGAGCAGTGGTCTTATGTGTCTATGACTAGAAGGTGAACTTTCCGCCTAACTTCAAACCATATCCATTGTCAGTATCTTCTGAAGATACACCAGAAAACTCACCATATGCTGAAACCTTTTCAGTTAATGCATAAGACGCTCCCACTTTTCCACCAAGTTCTGTAGAACCTTCACCAGATGTTGGGTAAAGAATAGATGGACCACCTTGTACGTAGTAACCAAGCTTTTCATTTGCTTGTCCTTCAAAACCAACGTGTAGATCTAAAACAGATCCAATTGGGTCATTACCAACGTATCCTTTGTTGAACTCTGGATTTACATAAAAACCAGCCATAGCAGGCATACCAGCAGTTGCAAGAGCTGCGGCTAATGTCGCTTGTTTAAACATTGTATTGAGAAAAATACGAATTAAAATTGTTCGTTTATTACGAGAGACTTAACCCCTTGGTCTCAATTTGGGGGATGCCAATACGTCTACTAGCTACATGTAGTGTAATCAATTTTTCAAACCTCCTTTTGTGCCAATTAGGTCATCGGTCCTACTATGACTGTTTTTATAGCTCTATTTGCCTCTGCTTCTATTGCTCATACCTGAGCCTGAACTGTTATGTCCACGCTTATTAGTCTTATTGGATTTGCTCTTATTTTTCGCACGAGCTGATGCTGCTTTCGCACGAGATGCTGCTTGCCCACGTTTTGCATGTGCTGTTCCACCCCCTTTCCCTACGGAGTAAAAATCACTCCCTTCTAATCCGCCTTCTTCGGGCCAGTAGCAATCGCTTGGAATACTTGCATGCTTATCGCTACTTGTCGTAGTCCTACATTTACCAAATGCTCTTGCCCAATCCTCTGGAGTAGTTGCTGGGTTGTATTTCATTTTCGCTGCTAATTCGTCGTCTGTCAGTGACTGACCCCCGTATAAATTTTCAGTAAATTTTCGTCCATCTGTTTTTTCGTCTACTGGATCTACTGGATCTGGATCTACTGGCTTAACTACTTCTTCTTCCTTCTTTTCTGGCTTTTTCCACGGGTCTGAGTGCTCTTCGAAACCTTCTAGTTCTTTCCTTTTTGTATCTAAATAATCGCTATATGTTCTACCTCTGCTACTGCCTGTTTCAGCAAGTGATTCTATATAGGGCATTTCAGACTGACTAGGACTCACATACGGAATACTTCCTGCATCCGATGGGTCAGTTTCTAATGTCCCTGTACGACGCAATTTTCCAAATAATTTAGATAAGTCTGCACCAGCGAATCTCATGATCTGTCAATCCCCAAAGCTCTGTCCCAGTTAGTTCTAAACCCCTGATTGTCCGTACCTGCATAAGCACCTGGATCGTGCACGTCATAAAGCATTCGAATGACATTGTCACTGAGCTGACCCGTACTTATTAAATTATTTACTCCTTCGCCTGATATTTGCCCTCCTAACATCATTTGCCAAATGCCAGTAGCCATAGCTCTGTCAGCTTCTTTATCTCTTTTTGCATCTCCATAAATTAAAGATGCAAAATGATCTTCTGTTAAGTCAGGACGACCCCATTGATTAAGAGGTATATTTTTATTTCCGTAACTACTGTTTGCCCCGTCAGGAAGAATCTTATCCATCAATGACGCAAGCTTTCCTGCGAATTCCATATTTTATTAGTCTTTTCTTTTAATTTTAGACAAGAAAAAACCACCACCAAATTAATGGCAGTGGTTCACTCTATTTCTGAATTTATTCCTCAGAAACTAACACCTTACTTCTAAGCTGATCAGGTGTTGCTTGGCTTAAAGCTTGCCATGCAGCCGCTGGGTTTTTGTCGCTTAGATTTGAAAATGTTGCCCAAAAATCTCCCTGTCTAGCAGTTTGTGCGCCTGGTGCAGGCATATCCATTTGAGGACGCTGGAAAGACTGCTGTTTTGGTGCTTCTGTCTGTGGAGCTACTTGTGGAGCTACCTGAGCAGAAGGAGGAGCGAAAGGCTGAGAACGTGCTTCGTTTGCTGCAACTTCAGCAGCTAGACGATCTTGTGGCAACTCAACTGGGTGAGGACCATTAGGACCGAAGAATTCGTTGACGTATTCCGATAACATGTCGGGATTGGTCAACATTACATGGTATGCAGCGTTATCTTCTGCTGCTGCTGTGACAACCTTCTTAGCTCCTTCAATTGACTGAGTTAGCTTTTCAACTTGCTGCAAACCATCAGCAGTTTGCTTCGCTTGGTTGATTAATGCATCTTCGACAGTACAGGCATAACGGTTAAGTAATGCTGGTGCTTCTATACCAAAGTGCTGTATTACTTCAAGACTTTCGTCGCTTACTGCTCCTAGATACCCGTCTTGCCCTTGTGCGTTCTGCTGCTGAATCGAGGGCTGCGCCTGTACCTGTGGTGTCTGGGAGTACGCCTCTGTTGCTTGGGGCAGATAAGTCTGCATCCCCGAAGTTGATGGAGCCGCTTGGTATGTCGGTGCCTGAGAGGGATAACTGGTTAACTCCTGTGCCTGTGGGGTCGGCGTTGAGTAAGCTGCCTGCGGTTGGGAGCTTTGCTTCGCGCTCAGACTGTCGCTGAGTTTGTTGAACGCCTCCTGCCAAGGACTCTGATCCTGTACCTGAACCTGCGGTGCCTGGGGCTGTGCCTCCACTTGTGGAGCCGAAGGTATCTGGTATGAAGGTTGGGCGCTCTGGACCTGTGTCTGTTGGGAGACCGCTTGCGGCACGGGCTCGCTCGACGGAATCGAGTTCTGTTGGCTCTCCTGAGCCTGTGTCATCTGAATAGGAACCTGCATAAGTTAATTCTCGCTTAAGGAATTCAAGTGCTCGATATACATATGGCGTTAAATCAAGCTTCGGATCAGCAAGCAGTGGTAAATCAGGAGCTTGCGGATGTGGGGTCTGTCGCATGTCGTTTATCAGCGACAGGAATTGACCAATACTTTGCTGTGTTGCCTGAGCCATCCTAAATGGATAGCCACTCAACATTGCACTGCGTTCTTCGTCCGTTTTATCGGGGAAGAGATATCGCAACGCCTCGATACTGTTTACACCGAGTTCTTGTAGGTTGCGAACAACAATACTTGAATTCAGTATATCCTCGGTCCCATCTTCAAAGACTGGACCTGTCCACCTCCATTCTACTTTTCTATTTCCGTCGGGGATTAAACCAACGACTCCTGGAGGTAGCTCTGTATTTTGTACAGCTTCTCTAATTCTATTATCTAATTCATTTTCAAATTTTCTTTCAGCATCGCGATACTCCTGAAGATACTGTTCATACAGTTGAGGATCGTTGATTTCCTCTTCAATTGGAACGGCTGGCTTGACTAGACCTACTGCTGCTGCAAATGAATCTCTGAATATTTTTTCTTCGTGATAAATAATTAATGAGAATAATTTACATAATCCATAGGTCAACAATCCTCTACATCTACGGTTGGCACTAGTGCTAGCACGTCCATATAAACTTTTGATTTCATATGCAGTCGCACCAGAGCTGATACCTAGCTCATCCACACCGCCTAAAGCAGTTCTTAATTCTTCCCGATATTGCCTTGCATATAAATTCTGGTCTCCAGAGACAGCGTCAGGTGTTAGGTATACAGCTCGGTCAGTTGGCTCGACATTGGCTATCACTCTTGGAACTTTCATACCACCTGTTCCAGACCCTGCTGGTTCGCTTAATCGCGTTGACGGTCTATTCGCTGAATAGAACCCAGCTTGGGAGCTTATCGTTGGCCTTAATTGATCATCGCTACCTGACTCAACCAAGTCATGCTTGGGTCTACTAGAGACCAGTGTTGGATTACCAAAGAAATGAATATTTGTACGAATGTTCTTAACTAAGTCATCATGTAAAACTATCTGTTCCGCTAACCAATCAAAATCTCCAGTGGAATCCATTCCAGTGGATCTCATATTATTGAACGACTCAACTGCTGGAATAAATCCCAGACTGTTAGTTAATGTCCTTGTTTGATTCGGAGCCCAACTGAAATTATTTCCTACTCCTTGCTCAAATGAAGGTCTTTCAGTCGTGATTGATTCTTTAATTACATCACGTCTAACTTGTAGCTTGACCCATCGCTCACTTCCGTTTTTAGAATTTGGTGTTGCAAGTGCTCCAAGTCCTGATCTGACTGAGAATGAGTAAATTAATTCAATCTCTTCCAATTGTGACTGTGAATCATAATATGCCCTGTAATTATCCTTGCTAAACCACATCAGCCTATAGGTATCGTCTACAGGTCTGAAATAAAATAATCCTTTTCCATCGATCAAGAAATCATCAATTATCCCCTCTAATCTCGTATCAATTTCATTCTCCTCTACCAGTTGTGTCAGGAACATCTTCCTGAAACCATAGGTATCTTGTGCTGGGAAGAATTCAAGCCCTTGACGAAGCATGAAAAGCTTCATCTGAGCTAGGTGGCTATTGACAAGCATTGTGTCAGTGCCACTCATGCCGTCACGCTTACGTGCGGCTTCTAAGATTTGACGAAATCTTTCTGTTGCTGGAACGCTCATACGTCTATTTTATCTCCATTCAATTTGTGCTCCCCCTCGTTTCATTAAACCCTGTACAACTATGTTAAGTGAATCAGCACAGTCATCATGAGGGGCATGACCAAAGTTGACGACTTCATCAACCATGTAACTGAAATCACGATATTTATTGAAAATAATCTTCTTACCCTGGAAGAGACCAATAATCCCTCTAAGGCGAGCAAGCTTGTCTCCCCTAAAACCTTTTACAGGACTGACACTTAAATTATAGAGCTGCCACTCGTTGAATAGAATCCTCTTCATATCTCCTTCAAAACTTTTCTGATAAGCAACAACTTCAGGCCATATCACGACAGGTGAATCTGTTTGAAAATATTGACCATCATCATTCATGGTTAATAAATTCCACTCCATCAATAGCTCACACAACGCCTCTATCTTTTCAATGTTGCCCATTGACCGCATTCTTTTGTAGTCAATGATGTAGACCTTATCTTCGACTCGTCCGGCAAGTGTGAAGACAGTCCAATCATTCCTCTCGCTCATACCAGCAGAGAGGTCGATTCCAACACCTATTACGTCGTAATCATCTGGAACCTCACCCCTTACAAATAATTCAGGAGATAATCCTAGTTCTGTTGTTTTAACTGGTTGATTTAAATACTGATAAGAAAAAGCAACTCGATCTTCAGCTTGTAATTTCAATAAATACTTAACCGACCACATCTCGTCCCAATAAGACTTTGGTGTTCCTGCGTCTGTATAACTTAAAGCTCCTTGCGTAATCACTTTCCAACCACGTTTCTCACAGAAGGTTGTTGTGAATAAATCATCAAAATGGAATCTCGTACCAAGGGCAATTGCACGAGCCCCTTGGAACATGGTTGGAACAATCACATTATTCCAGTTTGCTTCCATCTCTCGCCTGATATCTGGATTCGCGATTGCTGCTGCACTTTTTATTGCGTCATCAACGATGATCAGCGAACTACGTTTCGATGTAATTGTTCCTTTTAAACCAGCGCAAGCAACCGTAAAAGCATCTTCTCCTCTGACATCTATCTCAGCAAAATCGAAATCAATGGACCACAGCTCATCGCTCGTGCGAGCCTTCGATAAACGAACTGTCGGAAAAATTTCCTGAAATTCCTTGTTCATTATCAGGTTTTTTATCGCAGCACTCTTGTTCCTTGAAACATCAACGTTATAAGAAACATACAGTGTCCTTAGTAGCTTCTTCTGCTCTGCATGCCTACCAATTAACCATGCGACAAGCAAACCTATAACTGTTGATTTTGCACTGCCCCTGGGGCTTAATAAGCAGGTGTTAGGACCAGCGATATCTGATAAGTGTTCATTGCTTTGACCTGTTAAGAATTCTCGATGCCATGTCTTCATATGACGGGCTGGCTTCTTGCCCATTAATTCGCAAAAGTACGAAAAACTTTCTCTTGCTTTTAATAACTTTGGATCTACAACTTTTACTTCAGGTTCAGTTGTTATTGCTTTCGCAGCTAGTTGTGCGCTACGTCTTCTCGCTAATGCAATAGATGAATTTGGCATAAGCTAAGTAAGAATAATTCTTTGCTTGGTTCTCCAGCCTTTTCTATCTACATACTCAGAGAACTCAGCCTTGGCTTCTGGTGTCAGATATCCGAAGATTCGATTTAAAGCATGTTTTAAGGCGTAATTTTTATCATCGAACTTCTCAAGTTCCAACCCCCCTTGTAAGGCACAACAAGCATCCAAAAGATCGTACATTGGTATTTCTCGTACCACTTGCTGCTGCTTTCCATCCATCCTCACCTCTTCAGGGTTTCCCCTAAAGTTTAAATGTTTTCCCTATATTATGAGGATTATCTCTATTAACTCGTCGTAACTTTTTCGACAACTCTTAATAAGCCGTCTGCGTAGAAGCCTAAAAGACTAAAACCGATAGCCATAGATATTAATGTTGCATTCTTATTATGTTGATCAATAGCAGAATCGATCATCTGTTTTACTTCAGCTTTATTCACGAGCTTCAGGTTTAATGGATTAGCGTTCATCGACTAGCAATTGCCACACTGATTCATATGCTAAATCCAATGCTTTAATAACGTCGTCATTACCTTTAAATATAGATTTTAATTCCCTCATAACTTTGTCTGCACCAGACAAGACTAAACCTCTTCGATCTGAGGATTTTGTCATCCTCTCAACCTCTACGACATGTCCTCTCAATTCCTTAGAAAGGTGTGCAATCCTAGTCGCAGCCGAGTCTGGTTTCACAATATCTGCTTGAACCTGTTGCCTCAGAAAATCGATATCTGCTTCTAATTTGACAATTTCTGCCAACATTAGTTCTCTTCTGTTTAACTTGGGATAAAAACATTTGACCCACTTTTCTAGTGCAATAAACCCATCGTCGTAGCCAAGTAGACCTGCATAAAGATATATCTCATAAATAGAATATGTATTCTCTACATAAGACAAGAATGCTTCCCTTTGCCCGTGATCCAAAGCATTCAAAAATGCTTTAATCTCAGTCGGTATTTCCTTTACCATTTTCTGGTAATTCTATTGCAATAATGATCCTATTGCTTGTGGTAAACCGAGTGCCTTATTGATTTCCTCTAATTCGCGCTCTTTCTCATATTCAAGTGTTTGAGGCATGTTTTTATAGTTCCACTCTGGACCACTCTTAGGAAACAAACCAGAGTCAGGATTATATTCGTGCATTCTTTCATAGTTATATTTTCCAGAATGTACATCTTGTAAGTAGTCGTCTGCTTGACCGCTCAATACCTTAACGAGATCCATCGGAGATAGACCAAACTTTGCGCCTGCAATTTCCATGATTAGTTAACCAAAGAATCTGGAACCTGATCTTCTGATCGCTCCTCTTGCGTCTGCTCTCATCTTGCGGTCTTCACGATACTTATCTCTTTGAGTCTTGCGCTCTTGATCTCCTGTTTCTCTAGTCAGCATACGATCTTGTAGTCCCTGTGTTTGTATACCTGCTCTATTCTCTTGACCTGCAACTCGTAACCCTCTCCTTTCTTGATCTCCTCTTTCACCAATCTGACGACTCTCTATATCGCCCTGTTGTCCCTGTAAATCTTTAAGGATGCCTCCTTCGGCAGCCATCAGTTTCATCGTATTACCTGTCTTTAAATTCTCTAGTCCACCAATGTATTCAGCACGTTGAGACATCTGACCTTTTTGATATAAAAGATCAAGTCCCATGTTCATCATGGTTTGACTGGAATCTAGTTTAGAACCTGAGATAAAACCTTGTATCGCTTTATTGTCCTTGAACTTATTACCCCAGGAAACCATGTTTCCCCATCCTTGATTGAATAGGTTTCCTCCAGCGGTCCCTGGACTATATGTACCGAAATCAGATGACTTTTTAGATTTTCCTTTCGATGTGTCTGCACTAGCCGTATTCGCCGGAGCAAATCTCGACATATCTGCTGGAGCGTACTTAGTCGGTGTATATGATGTCGTTAATTTTTGAGTAGAATTTGCTGTCTTCTTAGCACTCGCTTTCTGCTGTGAACCACCCGCAATACCTAGATCAGCATTTTGATCAACTAATTGCCAACCTGTTCCTGCTTTTGGAGATTTACCAGCAGTGACCCATGTCTTTTCACCTGTGGTTGGATTTACGTAATCCTGCATTACTGTCAAACTCCCTTGACCAGGGTTGCTCCACTCAAAATCCCTGTCAGCTATCTCCTTGTTAAAACCTCCACCGCTATTAATTTTCTTTTGGTTTTGATCGTTATAAAAATCTAACCAACCCCTTTCACCTCCTTCGGGAGATCTAGGTCTTCCTCTCTCTCTCATATTTTTCTCTTTTTCCTTTCTTAAATTATTTCTAGCTTCGTCAGACTGCTCAAAAGAGCGTGTTATGTCATCACGACTCATCCCAGACTTTAGTTGGTTATCCCAGTATTCCATCCCCTCTTTATCCCCCTCTCTCCCAAGCATGCCCATATATCTGCTTTTTATGAAACGAGTACGTCCTTCATCTGAATCTTGGATATTCTTCTTAACCTGATCAATCGTTTGATTACCAGTCTCTAATTGATTCGCCCAGTAATCGAGACCTTCCTTGTCTGCCTCTCGACCTAACTCTGTCTGATAAATTTCCTTCAACCTTCCCCTGTTATCGACAGGTGGTCTAGGCCGACGACCAGGGAATCCAGGCCAACCAGGGAATCCAGGAGGTCCATCTTGTCCAGGTTTTGATGGATATCCAGGTAGCATAATTTCTGACATAATTTCCTCCTATTGAAGTTGAAGACCAAGAAAAATGTTTTTAATTAAATCCATATTTTGCTGACGTGCATTCCCTTGATTAATCTTGTTCAAAATATTGTCTTGCATGTCATAAGAAGAGCCGCCCATTATCCGCAAGTTTTGATCAGTTTTAAAACCACCTTTTGCCTTTTCCTGTTGAGCGATTATTTCTGCTAGAGATTGTGGATTACCTTCTGGATCACGAAACTCATCTCTCTTTCTGTGCATATCGTAGAGAGCCTCTACGTTTAACTCCTTTTCTGATTTCTTATCGATATCATATTTTCCTCCTTTCCCATCACCACCAAAAGGCCACCATTGGTTGTTCAATTTATCCTTAATCGTATTCTCTGTCTGAATAACGTCTTGCTTTAAATTATTCAACTCTCCACGCTTTACATCAATCTCACCTAAGAGCTGATTGAACTGTGCATCACTGATTCCTGCACTGTTGTTAGGGGTGAAAGTTGGTTGCTCTGATGGTGGCCTCCATGTTTCAGTCTGAGGGTCATACCCCTCGATCTGTAGAGCTTTTAACCTTTCCTGTAATTTGCTCATCCTTACTTAGTTGGAGGTTTCCAACCCATCTCCTCTAAGAGTTTCAGGGTCTTTTGATCTAATAATCCTTTTGATTCTAATTGACTCCCAGAAGTAGGCATTGGAATATTTGTATCTAGCTTATACAAACTAGAATAGGGGTCACTTGCTCTATTTGCTTCGTTCCACTTATTCACAGTTCCTATCGGATCCTTAGCAAAACCTCCCCCTGGCAAACCTCCAAGAACTGCATTGTAATTATTTAGTCCAGAAAGCAGGCTAGATGATCCTCCAGATTTTCCACCAGTCATTAAATTCACTAACAAGTTATTTTTCTTCTCTTTTGCTGTTTGCTCCAATGTTGCCATTAAGACATCATTGACCATTTCTCTTTCTTTTAAATCTCCTTCAATCCCTAAAGCCTTTGCAGCTAAATTTCCCGCAAGTGCTTGGTTCTGAGCTTGAACTGAAGCTGCTAATGCTTTACCGTCTTCTGACAGTAATCCAGCTTCCCCTAGACTCTTGAAGCCGTACTTACCAGTATCAAAGCCCCGCGCATAACCTGCTGCTACATCGAATGTCATTAATATCCTGTAAGAGAATTCATATAGCTATTGAATATTGCTGCTTCTCTTTGCTTCTGCAACTGATCGTTTCTCTGTACATTTAAGACTTCATTCATTGCTTCTGCTTTTGCCATATCAATTTCATTCTGTCTCTTGACCTGCCTTACTTTATGATCTGTAACTCCATCTGGGTTTAGACCTTCGTATATTCCACCACCTGCTTGCTTACCAACTTTACCGACGTAAGGAGCAGCTAATGCCGCAATGATAGGAACTGCTGGTGCTGCTGGTGTTGCTAGCAAGGGTGAGAGTAAACCCATCGTTCCCATATAACCAGCACCGTAGCCACTAAACGTGCCTAATGCTTCTGCTGCATTTTTTCCGAAAGGATCATTCCTATCAGTCAAATTACTAAGTGCATCTATCCCCGCAAAGGTGACTCCAAGTCTTGGACCCAGTTTCTCCATCGCTGCAACAAAACCAGGACCACCTGCTATTGTCGGATTAATTACTTCCAAGACACTACGAATCTACATATACCTCAATTCTAGTAGTTATTAACTATGCAACTGGGGCACCTTGCGTTGCTGCGTATAATTTTAACCCTGTTGAGACTAAACCAAGCAAACCACTGCTCTTACTTTTCTGTGCTCTTTGTAGTGCTTCTATTTGTTCTTTCTTCTTTCCTGCTGCGTAGAGCTGGTCTTCGTAATACTGAATATCCGCAATATCTTTTACTGCATTTGCTTGTTCCTTAAAAGCATCTCCGTAAAGAGCTTGTTTCCCCTGGTTCCCAGAGATACTTTCAATTCCAGAAAATTCTTCATCCTGATAATCTTTGTCTGCGTAGTGTTTCTTGGAAGAATCAAAATCAGAAGACATGAAATTGATGTCTCCTACCTTGCTGAACTCATCTCTTTTTTCTCTCTGTTTCTCTTTCCAGTAATCTTGGAAGTCAAATGGTGCAGTCGCCATTAGCCCCACCCCGACAAGATATCACCAAGTCCTTTCGTGACTGGTTCTTTGTTTTTGAAACTATCAAATAACCCCAGATCATCCAAACTTCCAACAATACCTAAACCTTTCTCCAGATTTGATTGAAAAATATCCCCATCAGTTAGACCGTATTGCATCTTTGTTAGGCCAAGAGCAGCATCTGCGTTTTGGTCTGCGATATCTCTTGAATACTCACTTCTTAACTTAGTTCTTTCTAGTGCGCTCTTTGCTGCTCTATTAATGCTATCGAGCTGAGACATACCGTCCAATGCATCGCTGGACATTACGCCATCTTTTATAGATTTAAAATCTAGTCCACCAAAAGCCATGAGTTCCTACACGTCCTCCTGAGACATACTACGTCTCCCTAATTCTAGAGCTTGTCCAACTAGACCTGCTCCACCTCCATAAAGTGATCCATAAAGTAGCGATTGACCTAAAGCTTTGCCTTGATTTTTCTTCTCCAAATCCTTTAAGTCCCTCTCTAACTTCTGTGATTTTTCCTTTGTTTGCTTGTATGTCGCAGGATCAACTTCTGGGCTGATATTTTCCAAGTCACGCTGTATTCTCGCTCCTTCGTTTCTTAGTTTTTCCGCTCTTTGTAAGTCTCCTGATTCCTGTAATCTTCTACCCGCAGTTCTAATACCTCTTCTAATTCCTGCAACTGCTGCTGCTGTTGGCAATATGCCAGTTAATACTGGAATTGACTTACCCATAAAGTTAACTTCTGGACCATGAATACCATCTGTTGTTGCTCTTAATGCTCCTAATACATTTAGATCTCCATCTAATGGATTTAAATCTGTCTGCTTATTGAATAAATACGCCTTATATCTGTTGTATTCCCCTTGAGATACGTCAGGTCTTTCTTTAGCAAATTCTGCATAGGGGAGAAGCTTACCTGTTCTACCAAGGAAATACCTGCTGACTGCCTCTGCTACTGGCTCATCTGTTCTCCTTGGATCCGCATCACTTGGTAAGACTGTTTTATACCCAGCAGGTCTGCCAATATTTCCGATTGCAGTGGACATTGCTATCACCGCTGGTGCTGTTGCAGCCATCCTTAATTGTCTGTTTCTAATTAAAGTTGGATTTTCTAAGCCTTTTACATATGGCTGAGCAGCCGAATGAACTGCTTGTAATCCAGCAATGTTGGCAACTGCTTGTGGAGCATTCAAAAACCACCAAATATTCCTAAGTCCATCACCCATTGCATCGGCACTGGCGACTCCTGCTGTCTGAGCTGCCTTTGCTCTAAAGCTATCTGTTGTTGCCTCTGGTCCAGCTTTGGTTCTGTATTTTCCAGCCTCTACTGTGTTCTGCCTGACATTTTCGTTTGCCGCACGTATATCTTCAATTCTTCGTTTTGTCTCATTAGAGAAACCACCTAAAGGAATATCTCCAAGAGCATTCGCAACTCTTCTTTGGAATCCAGCTTTATTATCTAGATCTGCGTTAGGTAGTTGTGATTTTAAATCGTTATACCAATTCGTATTTCCTACTTTTTCTGGTAGTTGCTGTCTAATGTAATTCAGCAGTTGAGACTGATCGCCCATTTCAGCAAAAGGGCTTCTATTGACTCCAGTACCTATATCAATATTTTTAGGATTGGATGTCGCAGCATCAGTAAAGATCCTTTTGAGATCTTCCCAATCTGGATCAAAACGAGCTTCTGCCATTACATCACTGTCCGTCTAGCTAAAGCTGCTGAAGCAGGCATATTACCGAGACCAGCAGCAAGACCACCACCTGCAATCATTGCCTGTATGGCAAGTTCTAATTCCTCTCTTGCTTTAGCCTTCGCTTGTGCTTCTACGAATTGCTGCTGTTCTAAACCTGCTTTTTGTAAGGCACCTGTATACAGAGGTCTTGGCGCAACCATTTGAGCTACTCCAGCCGCAAGGTCTCCACCAGTCTGTAATCCTTCTGCCAATGCTGGATTGTTATATTTTGCTGCCAACCTATTTCCTAATTTTCTACCGCCATATTGTCCAACACCTGAACTTAATAAATTTATCCCTAAGTCCTCTACGAATGCACCAGCTCTATCTCCAGCCGTTGCGCCTTCGGGTAATGTTGATGCTGCAAATACTGGGTAGGCAATATCAGGTCCATACCTCAAAATTGTATTAATAGACGAAGCTCCCGTGGAAAAATCTGGTTTAACAACTTTCCAGAAATCCTTACCAGCTCTCCCCAGTAATTTTGCAAGTTTTTGTGCAGCAAATGCTTTCATACCATTGTCTCCTCTGGTGCTCCGAATAGGTCGTAGTTCAGTCGGCTATTGAAATATTGTTGAGCAATGGTGCTTGCATTTTCTTGATTCTCTGGCTGCATAAGCCATTGACCAAATTCACCCTCAAGACCAAGACCACGCCCTGCCATTTCTGTTTTATGAAATTCTGGATCAGTAGGTTTTCTAGGTGAACCAGAAACATAGCCTGCTGGACCTGGCTGTTCTTTCAGAATGTCTCGATTTTTTATGGCAGCATCTAAGATACTTCTCGTATCTTTATTGTCGTATCCAAAAGCCACACCAATACTGCACTATTTATTACTTATCTTAACTGTTCTCTTTTTTCGAAATTATATTTTTGTAGAAGTTAGCTTTCCTTACCATCTTAGGTGAGTAGCTATCCCGCTTAGCGAGTACCTCTTTTGCGAATTTTAATCGTTCTGACGGAGAGTCATCATACCCAGCTTTAGTTGCAGCGGCTGAAAAAGTACCACCTGTTCCACCTTTACTGGCTGGTTTACTCATTTTCTTAAAAGCCTGTGCAAGAGACTTTGCTTTTTCTTTTTTCTTATCGCTCATTAGTAACTTAAATATTGGGAAGCGAAAGGGACATCAACTACACCTGAGTCGGTAAACCCTTCGCGCAGATTTTTTCCAGTCAATTTTTTACTGGCAGCATTTCCTAAAAACAATGCGGGATGTCCTGCATTAAGTGAATCGATTACATTTTCGCCTAACGAATTATCTTGATTCGTAAAGGCTCTTGAGCCAATAATACTTTTGCCAAACGTTTTAAAGAATGCATCACTTCCTAGTAAATTTTTAATTAAATCTAATTTCGATGCATTACCTGCAAGCTGTATTGGAATTGACATTAGAGACCTCTTCTTAGTTTTGCTATGCGTTGAGCTTGTATAGCCATTGCACGATTCTGAAGATCACTTCCTAATTCTGCTCCAGTTAAGTTTGCAACAGCTCGGTAATCTTTATAAGGAATTTCTCCGTTACTTGAAACTGGTGCATTTAAAGCATTACTTGGTGGTAGGTACTTGGCACGTATTTCATCAGCCAAACTTAATTCTTTTCCAGTTAAGCCACGACCTACGACTCCGCCAAATCTTGGATCTGCGTCCATATAACTAGTGTTAACTCCTGTACCTCTCCACTTAGGATCGCCAGCTCCGATTGGATTTCGACCTTCTTCACCAAACCTTGTACCTGAAATATAATCATCGCCTTTTAGTCCATATCCATTACCGTTATAAACCTCCTTCCTCATCTCTCCATTATCAGAGCCGCCATTTGTTGCCTCGTCATAAGGCTTTTCTATTGGTGCATCTTCGAACATTTCCTGTATATCCGCTGTACTTGACTTGCCATAATCTGCATCTGGTCCAATCGCTTCCTCGCTAAAGAGATCTACTTCTCTTCCACCTGCTGATTGTTCTATAAGTGCTTGATTTAATAACGTCCTTGCATTACTTCCTTCTGGATGTCTGGCAGCAAAGTCGTTGTATATCAACTTCACTTGCTCATCACTTACTCCAAGTTCTGGACCATTAAGAATGATATTTGCAAGATCATTTAAAGCTCGCTGTGTACCCTCTACAGGTTGCTGAGTAAGAGCGCCTTTTGCTAGTGCATCAATATACTGATTAAATTTTTGTCCACCTAGTTCTTCTGCTTTAGTTCTTATCCCTTTCACTTTTACTTCAGTAGCCGCATCGCCTCGTTGAGTCAGCGTCGGGGCTGGTCCTGTTGCGTATGACTCGAATGAATCTGAGACGTAATAACCTGTCCTTCCTTGATCTGTAAATGGTATTAATTTTGTAGTTGATCCATCTTTCCGAGCAATAACCAATGCATCACCTTCTCTACCTTTAGCTTGTATTTGTCCTCTATTAATTGCGTTATCCAATTCTTGCTGCGTAATTGTCGTCTTAGCTCTTCGACCTAAAGCACCTCGTTTTGCTCGACCTGAAATTGTGGATCCATCTAACTCAGCCAAGGCTTCTCTCACTGCGTCATTATCGAGAGCAGTTGGTCTTCCAACCCGATATAAAAGTTCTTCTACTGCTGCTAAATTTGAATTTATTCTCTCAGTCTTAAGCTGTTCTCCAGTCCTTGTATCCATTGCTCTATAGATATTTGTCTCCTCTACACCACGATCTCTAGCTCTTAATCCAGCAGCAGAGACCCCCATTTCAGCAGAGGGCTGTAGTTGAGCATTTGCTTTAACGGATGCCCTTGGATCTGTCTTTAACGACCGCATAATCCCAATAAAAGAGCCAATTTTGTTTGGATTAACCCCTGCTTTGATCAATTGTTCTTTTGATAAGTTTTCTGCTCGCGTTAATTGCCCTTTTCTAAGTTTTTCATTTAAAACATTTCCACCAATTAATCTTGTTTTAAATTCATTTTTGATTTCCTGTGCTCTTTTTCCTAGAGATATTTCTTTATCACGCAAGAAACTAGCCGTTGCATCTGGATTAACTGTTCTTTGTTCTACGATCCTTGTCGGATCAACTGTTCCGCCTTGTTTTAGCTGCTTATCACCCCCTCTTTCGACAACATCCAACGTAAATGCAGGGCCAATTTCTCCAGATTTCTTTTGAACATTAACTGTAGAGGGATCTACTGGGTCATTTCCTGGATTATCTAACTGATCTTGTGTTTTTTGGTAAATACTTCTTTGTAAATCATCTAATTCACCCGCATTTCTCTTAAATCCACCAACATAATCACCGTACATAAGGTCATACGCAGGACCATCCGTACCTTTTGAGTATGGAATTTGATTTATTCTTTCTTGTCTATCGTATTTCCTCTCTCCACCAACAGTTCCAGTTGGGGTTTGAGCGATTATGTCACCAGGAATCTCCCTAGGTGGTCGAGTTCTTCTTGGTTTGTATGTACCTCCTTCAGGTTCTTTACGTACATTTTCAAATCGACCTGACAACATTGATGCTTGCCTAACAATTCCGCTATTTGCTTCACCTCTAAGGATTTTTGCAAGATTACTCTCTTGTATTTGACCTGATGTTTGACTTTCTACTGGTTCTGTCCGAATTTTGTTTTGTAATCGGCGGTTTACTTTTTCAATAGTTGGCTGTTCATCTGCAAAATCCTGCTGTAATTGATCGCCTGCTTTGCCAGGTGTTTGAAAAGGCCAAGGAGATTTCAAGGGTCTACTTGTTTTACTTGGCAAACCAGGAATATTTTGAGCTTGAGGAACAGGAGTATTTCTTCTGGAGTCGAATGGATCACCAATGTATCTAACTTTTCCAATACCACCTTGCTTTGCTGGACTTGGCTCTACTGGCGAACCTTTTCCTCCGATATTTCCAAGAGCTAAGAAATCATAGGAGTCTCTTTCTTTCTTCCAGTTTTGCTGAGTCTGCGACGCAGCGGCCTGTTGTTCTGCTGTAGGTGCAGATGGCGTTTCGATTATGTTGCCAATACCGCCAATTTTTTGGACAGGCTTACCTGCTGGCGTTCTTTTAACTTCACTTAAATTTGCTTGTCTTAATGTTTCTGCTAGTCGTTCAAATGTATCTCGTCCTCTCAGGGATTTCGTATCTGCGTCATCTGTTAGTCGTGAAAATAATACACTTTTAACTCGTTCTTGCGCTGGTGTTACTTGTCTTGTCGCCTTATCAATAATCCCTGCTATTTGCTCTTGTTCTGTTAATGCTGGTTTTCTTCCTGAATAAGGCAGCTCGTAATCACTCCAAACAGCAGCTTCACTAGGTTGATCTCTTCTCAGGCTTCTACCTTGGAGTTCTTTTAAACGTTGACTACGCCAAGCATCAAAGTCTTCTCCTGAAATCCTAATTTCAGCCATATTTCGCTTTCTAAAAGTTAATACCTATATAAATTCTATCGAGATCGTAGATACGACTACTTCATAGAGACGCGTATGTAAGTCATAAGTCAGCAAGGGTGCTCGCGGGTGCCCTTTTGACTTTTGATTTTTGAAAATATTTAGCCGAAATAGGGAACAACTTTTCAGGTCGATCCAAATAGGGAACAACTTCCTGATGAAGCATATTTACCCTATTGAGTGCTTCGCGGGAAATATCGAGATTTTATTGCGCCGCGCCCTATACATTAAACACCCCCCACTAGGTCCGAACCCCCTCAAACAAAAAAATAAGGAGGCACTTGTCCAACGAATGTGTACTTAATTTTTACCCAGCACACGTTCAGACCGACCACGTATGTTAATACCCACGCTTCTGATGTTAACCACTGTTAACTAAAGCCCTAATGTTACGCACGAATAGTTATACAAATGTATTCAATTGATTCTTCGTTGGTTTCTAACCTAAGTACACACGAGTACTCATATGATTATTTCTTTTGTTCCTCTTCTGGACCTATGTAAGCTACAGCTTCCGAGTACACTTGTATGTCTATAGCGTAACTGTGGCATGCCACTCCCCTTTGTACAAACCTAGGTCTGAACTACTGACACCGACAGAATCACTGTGCTTTCACTGGGGTGTTCCTTTATATATCCACTGTAATACACACGAATAGGGTAAGACTTATCCTCTCTCCGCTCACGATTTTACACACTAAATATATATCTACGCTTTGTAGTCGTTACTTTTGAAACGTCACCCAATGATGTTAGTGGAGAGCCTTTGTCTGTTAGTTCGATGTTAGTCCACTTGTGAATACTTTCAACAGTGCATTTCTCATGAACTTTATTTCCGATGATATCTTCTTAGATTCTGATGGAACTTACTACCGTTATGTGGACAACTCTGATTGCAATGCCCCGCCAGAGGATTATCCCTTAAAGATAGGTCCAGGTCAAAAGTACAACCCTGAAATCCCTTTCTAGCACTAATCCCTGCTTCGATTCTTTCGAGGTGGGGGTTTTTTAGTGAATCAATTCAACAGTGCATTTCAATGAGAACTTCTTCGTTCCTTTATCCACTCTGCGTAACCCTCTTCTCATGCGGTTCCATCATGCTCATCAATCAACTGGTTACTGGTCTCACCTTTGCAACTCAAGCCCAATGTATGGGTATTGAATATGTCAGAGGTGGTCGTGATCAAGCATTGGTGGACTTCTGTAGTGACAGCGGTTATTACGTTGGTCATCACCTGCAATTCCAGCAATGAAACCAGACCCCTGCTTCGATTCTCTCGATGTGGGGGTTTTTT
>Ga0208158_1000135_pt1 | contig 32268 bp, 13 predicted proteins | sample 8_EtaG_FD_184081 | JGI IMG/M metagenome (GOLD analysis project Ga0208158, IMG submission 184081) | Marine viral communities from the Subarctic Pacific Ocean - 8_ETSP_OMZ_AT15162 metaG (SPAdes) (version 2) | ecosystem: Environmental > Aquatic > Marine > Oceanic | place: Pacific Ocean | collected...
ACCTCAATTTCGATACCTACAAGCCCTATAGACGGCGTTACTACACTGACTATGTGGGTACGGTACCCCTGATGTTCCGCAACGTCCAGCAGATTCTAAGGCTGGAGATATGGCAGGGACAGGAGTACAGGGAGGTCGGGACTGCTGAGGCTCGTTTGCAAATACTCGACCACTCGGCTTTGACTACCAATGATTACTTATTCCTATGCCCCGGTGGGGGTGGTGTAGCCAGTCTGCAAGTAGGTACAGGGTCATCGAAATGGAGCGCAGATTTCGATGGTGTTAACGCTGCTCAACAACTGGCGGACCTCATTAACAAGGACCTTCGCAGAAAGAAGGACTCTGTTCTCTTCTCTCCTTCTTTCACTTTGGAAACCGCTGCTACATCTAGTGGTAGCACTACTGCTAATGTCCATCATGAGTTTATGGCTTCTGCAAATGCTGATTACGGGAATTCCAAACTGAAGATAACCAGCATGAACCGTGGTGAGGCTGGAGAGACCGCCACTCTAGGCCTCACTAATCTCACGGCCATGTCTGCTACTAACCTGACTGACACAGTAGTGACTGTCCCAGTCACTCACTCTGTCTCTGCTGGAGGTAGCGGCTACTCAGTAGGTGACAATCTGACCCAAGCATCCACTACTGGTAGTGGGAGCAATTTCACTTGCACTGTGGCTTCAGTGTTAGATGGGGCCATTCTCACAGTGACAGTCACGGCTGCTGGCTCTGGATATGTCGAGGACGAGGTGATTACCCTATCAGGCAGTGGAGGCAAGGTAACCGTGAAGTACGTCATCAGTGGTGGTGTGCAGTCCGTCACTGGGAGTAGTGGTTCTGGTGTCATCCATCTCCCTAGCACTGCCGCTCTGTCACCCTATGGAATCATATGCACTGGTACTGGTACTGCTGTGAAGTGTGCCTACTACACAGGGAAGACCGCTGAAGTGAAGAACGAGGATGGCGACCTTATCACACATGGTACCTTGACTGGGGTCACTGACCTCGGCAGTAGTGGCTTCGTCGCGGCGTTGAAGACCGCCATGAACACCACTCAGACCACAGGTACTCAATGCACTCAATACAGACTCAAGATAGACTATTTCGGTCATGGGACTGGGGACGAGGCTAGGCTCCGTGACTGGTGGGCTGACTACGACCTCGGCATCATCTACTTCAATAACACATACCCCTATTTCCAGTGGAACTCAGTCAAGTGCTCCTACGTCTATGGCGAGCGGTACGTGGAGAAGGCCATCGAGGACATCTGCACCAAGATGGTGGCTATGGACCTGCTGCTATCAGATGACAGGAGCATCCTCATGCCGGAGGGTACTCAGAACATAGACCTAGGTGCCAAGTACCAACTCATGAAGGCTCAGGTCGCTGAAACTCTCCCTCGTTACATGGAAGTGATGACGATTGAATGACCGATATCTACGTAGTCTACTTGCCAGACCGAATGGGAGGATATGGCTCCTAGCCAATGCCGATGCCTATGGCTACACGCTTGACGAGGATGGTAACATAGTGGATGACGAAGGCGAGATGCTAGACCCTACTAGTGAGACGTACCACGCCATAATGGAGCGTGCTGTGGAGCAGGTCAGGGTGGAAGGAGGGCCGACCTATGGTTAAGGAGTCCTTGGAGTTAATGTCCTCCATATTCACCACTGAGTGGAATAGGGCCAATACAGCCCAGCGCAAGCCTGTCGTGATGGACATCACCACATTGGAGCCCGGGAGAGGTAAGAGGTTCGACCTCAATAGGAGCGATGCGGTCTTCCTCTACGAGACCGCACACAACGAGGAACAGCCTGACATCTTCTACGACTTCGTGAACACACGTATCAACGTCACTGTGGATATACGCACAGTGAGGGGTCGTGAGCAGTTGATGAAGATGGAAGATGAGTTGCGGAGAATTATGCACAAGAAGCGTCTTGGAGACGGCTTAAACTACGACAGGTTGCTGTACAAGACTCGTACGGACCTTTCAGATAGAACGAAGCAATTACATAGAATGACCTTCCAAGTAGAAATTGTCATATTGAGTGAGTTAGTCGCGTGAGGTGAGTCGAGCATGCCATCAACAGTGTACAAGGGAGATTTAGCCGAAGTGACCTTCGGTCACGAGACAGGAATAGTACTAACGAATGGTGCGTGGGGAGCATTGGATTGGACCCACGCCACTACTGGTGACATCAGTAAAATCACTTTCACTGGTGGCACTGAGCGCCTAGTCTCGAGTCAGCCATGTAGCATGTTCGATGCCAGTAGCCAACTGAAGTACCCGAAAGGCATGTTAGCAGGCTCCTCCCTCCAAATCATAGGTGGTGGAGCGTTTGGTGCGGATGACCACACCAAAGGCCACCTATACACCATCGTCGATAACCAAGGTGATTACATCGAAGTCACTCCAGCATTGAAGACGACACCGGCTACCTCTGCCTCTGCTGGTGATGAACTCCTCATTGGTACGCTAGGTACGCCTAGTATGGACGTGGGCATGTCTTACGAGACCTCGGCTGAACTCAGCGATGAGACTGTGCTGACTGACCAGTTCATCGGTCTGGCTGCTAGCGTGACTCTGCCGGAGACGAAGATGTCAGTCATGAGGCAGCATGTGGTTGGCATCGGTCGCGATGTGGTCATCCAAGAGCCTCAGCACTTCAAGAACGAGGGTGGCAGCATAGAGACTGCCATGCATAGCGCTAGGTGGTTTTACTACGCTCTAGGGAACGAGGCCCTCGATGAGCCGGCCACGGTCTCTGACACCATCAACTCCGCTCACGCCAAAGCGATAGGGATGGGGGATACCTATGTGGGGTTCACCACTGCAGTCGGTACGGACCTCGATGACGTGATACCCGGTGACTACATCCTAGTGGTTGATGATGCAGTCATCGAGGTACTGACTCCCATGGACAATGACCCCGGGTCTGGTAGTCGTACCATCTTCGGTACGACTGGGAACGAGACTCAGTTCGATGCCTCTCAGAGGAACGAGATGCGGAGAGTCATAGCAGTGGATAACACAGATGGTTATGAGCGCATCTACGTCGACGACCCCTTCAACTTCGACCATGCTACTGGGGCTGACATCAAGAGAATCAAGGCTGATGACTCCTCGAACAGCGCATCTAGCCTTGGATGCCCTAGTTTCGTCACTACCCCTGCTACTTATGGAAACATCTTGAATCGGCAGAAGAGGGCCTTCTGGAGCATGTGGCACCAACCTTCCTTCTCTCTGGAGACTAGCATCAGGACGAGGAACGTGGAGTCCTATGGGACAGGCGGCTATGCTGGGTCCCAGACGGCTAACGTACCGGGGGAGGTTAGTGACTCCAAGCAGTTGACTCGCGTCTACAAGGGTTGCAAGGTGAAGAGTTGGTCCTTGAATGCCGACGCTGACTCTCAAGTGAAGATGAAGGTGGACTTCGACGCTCTCATGTGCTATACGGACACAGGGAGATTGGAGGACGGTACTGCCCCTTCCACTGTTGCAACTGCTAGTTACACCTTCACTGACAAGTGCAATGAGATTACTACGGTAACCATCACCGACTATGAAGGAACTGCCGTTACCTTTGAAGTAGATAACGATGGGAATGGTGCTGCTGGGTCTAACGTCGCCATGGACCCGCCTACTAACAATGCTGCTGGTATGGCTACCATCCTGTTCCAGAAAGTCAATGCTTCAGCATTGAAGATAACTGCGACGAACCCTTCTACTGGTGTCGTCACATTGACTCAAGATAAACTAGGGACTATCGGTAACAAGGCAATTGCGTACAGCGATAGCAGTAATTGGCAGGCCAACACCTCGAATACGTTGCCTGTGGCGTTCACTGGCGGTGCGGATGTCAAAGGAGACAGGTTCACTGCTCACAGGATGTTCGAGAACATAGCCAACGGGCCCAAGGAGAGGAAGGTCGCAGGCATAGCCCCTAACACTGAGAAGCCCTTCTTCTACTACAATGGTACCATCACTGGCTTCGGCACTACCATAGCGCAGGTCACCTCCTTCGCTCTCAGTGGCGCTAACAACGTCAAGACCGTCCTCACAGTCGGTGCTAATCCCGGGAAGGAGGTCAGGAACGCAGCAGGGCAGTCTCTCCAGCAGATACCATTCGCGGGTAGCAGAAACCCCTCTCTCATCATAGAGGGCAAGGTCGAGTATGAACTAAGCATAGATATCATTCCCAGTGACCCCCTGCTATGGCACGAGTATCGAACTGCTCGCACCCATGGCTCTGATGAGCCTATCAAACTCCATTTGGTGAAGAATGGTGCAGGTGATAACAGGGAGGAAGTCACCATAATCATCGATGACTACATCATCCAAGATGCGAGCCTCCAGATACCAGAGGACAAGACCCAAATCAAATTCCCGATGAAGATACTCCCGAAGCACGTCAAAGTAGTATCCTACGATACCCTGTTCCACGCCTGAGGTGATATGATGGTAAGGAAGAGTCTGCATCCCGGAGGTTGGAGGAGAGAACAGCCTGTTGCAGAGGAGATAGTAGAGGAACTCGTCGAGGAGATAGTAGAGGAACTCGTCGAGGAGATAGTAGAGGAAGAGGTGACTGTCTTCAACCCAGAGGAGGCAGCCATTGATGGCAACCCCTTCCCTGAGGAAGAGCCTGTAGAGGAAGAGCCTGTAGATTACGATTCGATGACCGTTGCCATGTTGCGTGACTTGCTCAATGAGCGAGGATTGCCAGTCAGCGGAGTAAAGGCGGAACTCATCGCCCGTCTAGAAGAGGATGACGCCAGCCTCTCTGAGGAATCAGAGACTCTGGACACATCCGAAGAGGCCCCCTCGGAAGAGGCAGCCTCCAGCGAAGAGGAAGTGAGTGAAGATGGAGGAACAGAATAAAACCCTTAATATTGAAAGCCTGCTAGTGAACACGGGGTCAACCCCTCATGAGATTGAGATTGACCCAGAAGGTCAACCGGGAGCGATGTTGACCGTATGGTTGAAGGAGATGTCCTTCTTAGACATGCAACAGGCTGTCAAGGAGTTCATTGCTTTCGATACGGATACTGGGGACATTGACATGGACCTAGCCAACTATTGGCGATACATGTTCAAGTCTTGCATCGAGAAGACAGAGCCTAAAATCACTATGGCTCAATTATTCGCCATGCGACCAGAGATTGCCGTTCATATCACCATGCTACTTCCGCAACCGCAGGATATGGTGGTCGGCCCTTTAGTGACTGGGACAGACGAGTAGAGAAGATATTGCGATTCATGAGACAGGAAGATGAGGGGGACATCGGATTAGCCATGGATGCTGCTATGTATTTCGTGATGTCCCATTATCACATCGGCCCCTCTGAGTTATCCAAACTGTCCCCTGCTGGCTTCGGTCAGTTATTCTCTTGGGCTACAGCCACAGAACAAGTTAAGGCTGAGAAGATGGAGGAGCAGATGGGGGATGCCCCCAATGCCGGCGGGAACGAGCGACACAAGATTAAATCAACCAGCATGAATAAGATGCCCTTTAGTGAGTGATGATATATGAATAGCGAACACAAGAAGGCTCTGGATGCCAATACTGCTGCAATCGAGAGGTTGACAGCAGACTTAGCAGGCCAAGGGAGTAGGCTAGGCACCGTGGAGAAAGGAGTCAGTAAGCAAGTACTCGAAGGTGAGAAGTCTCAGAGGGACAGTCGTGAGAACTGGGACTTCATGGACAGGGCGGTAGCCAAGTACAACGCTAAGTGGCTGACATTGACGTCTCGGCTCAAAACTTATAGGAACACCATGGTGAACATAGGTAAGATTATGCTGACAAATCAGGAGTTGACTGAGCAGGACTCGACCATGATGACTAGAGGCCTTTCTACTATTATGCGTACAGCCGGAAAATACTCTGACATGGTACAGACGAAACTCGGTGGTGAACGTAAATTACTCAGTCAGCAGAGAGAATCGTGGCAGGAAAAGAAGGATAATCTCAAGGCGAACAGGGACAGTTACAGCACGATAGGTTATGTCGTGGCAAATATCAAACTCGGCATGGAGGGTGTATTACTAACCATGAAAGGGATACTGCTACCTATCGCTACGCTCGCTCTGGTACTTGGAGGAGTCAGCCTCTTCCTCATGCAGGAGGATAGCCCTCTCTACAAGTGGTTCTTGAATGCAGATACATGGGACCGGATAGCAGGCATCGCGGCTATTATTTTAACGATGTTATTCGTTCTAGGAGGCCCTGTCGCTCTCATGGCAACGGCTGTGGGTGCTGTCGTGCTGCTCCTCACTACGGAGATGGCACCAGCATTGGCAGGGATAGTAGCACTAGTAGGTGCTATAGCCACGTATTTCGCCTTAGCGGCCTTCTTCACGGTAGGGCTTCCTGTCGCGCTGGGCATTGCTGCAGTCTTCCTCGCTGGATTCATCTGGAACCAAAGGGATGCCATCGTAGAGATGGGTCGTAATCTGTGGGATAGGCTGATGCAGAAGATGAGTGATTGGAAGCACCGCTTCATCATGATGTTCATGGAACTCCTCAACAATAAGCATGTCAGGTGGGTGGCTGACAAACTTGGTTGGAATAACCCCTATGATACTTATATGATGGGGTACAACAAGACGCAGGGTGGCGGCAATAACATCCAACTCACAAACAACTTCTACAATACTGGCAGTCCTGCGATGACTGCCAGTGCGGTGGGCAGGAGCGTTGACTCAGCGCTCCAGACTAATGCACAGAGGCAGAACACAGGGTATCAGTCTAGGGGGTCCATGGCATGAGTCTCCCTATTCGTCTAGTGGAACGTGGTGGTAGCGTAATCAATCTCGACTGCCTCAATTATTTCTTCACCGTCAAGAAGACCATCCCCACACTACCCATACCTGTAGTGGGTCAGCGCTATGCGTTGGATGCCAATATAGTGAATGCTGAGATAAGGCTGGTTTGCATATTACGTGATGATGATTGCTCTTCCTCTGATTTGAATGACTTGAAGGCGGTAGGTTCCATAGACTTCAGTTCCACTTCGAGCGGGGATGGATACTTAGTAGGAGGGGGTGCACAGATAATTCCTGCTATCGCTGACTTCAATGGCTCTCAAGTAAAGATACAGGCTAGTGATTTATCCACTATCACTGCCAATTTCAACACCGGCACCAATAGCAATGCCACTAATGGCAATACTGTGACTGTCGGTCTAGGTGGCCTTAGTGACCCAGTCAAAGGCTCAGATGTCGCTAGTCGTCTCAAGACTGCATTGGATGCGAACAGCAATTTCAACGATAGGTTCACTGTGGTGCTCGGTAATGGTCGTTTGGCTGCCACTCTCCCTTCTAATGAGAGGGCGACCAAACTCACCTTCACTCAGAAGGTAGCAGGTGCAGCAGGGAACAACTTCAGCCCAGAATTCGTCTCTCCGATGAACGCTGATAACACCATTGATAATAATGAGAGCGTGCCCCACCCTGCTGTTTCGACATTCACTGGAGGCAGTAGCAATAACTGCAGGTCTGCTGGTGATAAGGCGCAGGATATCCTCGCGAATATAGTCAACAGCAATTTCACCGGCCTTCTCGGTAAAGGTGTAGTTGGTCTGGGTACGTTCGGTGGGGAGAACACACTCATTGAGTGGGTCGACCCCAATGGTGGTCGGGGATTTACTGATGATATCAACCACGAGGACTATATCGTGGGTCTTCAAATTCCCTATAACTCACTCAGGCATGCTTCGATGGGTACTGTCGGTGACCCCATACAAGGGTACGAGCCTCGCAATTTCATGATGATAACCGGCCATGTCGATAGTGATGAGCAAGGGTCTGCAGCGAATGACAAGCCTGCTAGTGTGGCGTTTGACCCTACTGATAAGTACACTGGTATCAGTGGCACTCTCAAGGATTGTGAATTGAAGTACGATGCTGGTAATACTGTGTATGAAGTCACTTTGACATTCGCCCCTATCGATTATCTATTGGGGATATGACATGACAATAATAGGGGAATCGAGTCACGCCTTGTTCTTCAATGGGGTCAATGACAGTGTCCTCTGTCCTAGTGCCTCACTCACCTCCACGAGTGTGGAAGTACCTCTAGGGACATCTCGCTCATCTCACCCGTTATTGGGCCCTAGTAATTCCACTAACAATGTGACTAGTTATGGCACTGCGCTCGGGCCCTTCACTGTAGAGGCATGGGTCAGGCCGGATTGTGGTGGTATCATTGCTTCCAAAGAGGGTCTCTTTGAATTGAGCATTGGTTCAGTCGGTGCTCCTGCCCCTGCTACCTTCAAGGTCTCATTGCAGTCTGATGATGGCATCCCTACGGAATACAAGGTCACTACTGCTGAACGGAAGACAAGCGCCTCTCCCTATATTGGTATCGTCTACCCTACTAAGAATGCCTCCTTCCTTGGGAATAATACTGATGCCGACTCTCGTACTAGGGAGTTGCTCCACGTCTCTGGTGTCTTCGATAGTGAGAGACTCTCTCTCTTAATCAATGGGGAATTGGTCGCTTCTATGAAGATACCAAGTAAATCGCACTCCAAGCACAATGACCACCCTCTCTTGATAGGAGGGAAAGGAGGGCAATACAGGGGTTTCATTGAGTCCCTCCATTGGAGAAAGGGAGGGAATCTCTCCAACAACCAAATAGAGTCTTTCGTCAAGAGTGATACGACTCTAGGTCTTTGGAGATTCGAGGAACCTGTAGAGGTTGAGAAGTCTCTCTACACCATCAAGTCCAATGTGACTGCTGGTGATACCACCTTGACGTTGGATACTACGCAGGTTCAGAGTCTCTACGAGTCCATCAGCGGCCTGTCTACTGTGATGCCTAGCACTTACAACGTGCCCTCCCTAGGGGATTACCAAGTGGCAGTCACTACTCACAGTGGAGGCGCACAGACCGTCAAGGTCCCCCACACTATCGCTAACTTACTCATTAATCCGACCTGCACTGATATCAAGACTGGTAAGCCTAATTCTAAGCCACCCGAGCGAGTTCGTTTGAAGAGCCTGCACAACAATGGCACGGTGACTGTGGAAAGCATCCACCTCGATTTCGATACTAGTACGGACTCTGGTAGTCGTGGTGTGTTGCATGCTAGAACTGCCTTTGATAGTACGAACACTCTCGCTCATGATAGTACGCTCGTACTTCTCAAATCAGACTTGCTTGTCGATGAAGGGACAGGTCAACCAATGCAGCCTCCCGGTTTGGGTTCGCAAGGCATAGACCGCAATGGTATGACAGTGATTGACGAAGGGCCCTTCGAGAATCATGGGTTCTTATTCAGTCGTGACTTGAGCATCAATGAGGCAGGGAACCCATACACTGTCAGTACAGGTAATTGGCCTATCGAAGACAAGTTCCAAGTCGGTCATAGTGGGAGGCACGTCTACAGCCATGTGGCTGGTCATGAGTTCAATAACGTGTTTCCTACTAGTACGGAGGAGATAATCACTCAGAACATGGATGGTATGAGTGACTTGATAGAAGCGCACTTCGTCCAGAACGCTGTTGGTCTGACTACCCAAGTCCCCATCAATTCCATCTTCTCCTTGCATCGCCAAGCAGTGCCTGTCAGGCCTAAGACTGTCCTCACTTCCTCCAAGGCGACGGCAGTCGCACGTAATGGATTGGTATCCCTCAGTGCTGCTAAAGATGAGATAATAGCCATTGGTGGTGCTTCGTTCGACATCCGCCCCTTTCTATTGAAAGGTCACTCACGGGAGGGAGTCACTCAGGCTGACGATGTCTATGAGATGCATCTGGCTCCTGAGGAGGAGTCTCGCATCGCTATCCTAGAGACTGGTGATGGCGACTTCCCCTATGTGGAGATTCATTACAATGCGATAGACCTCACTGGTGATACTATGGGTACCGGGGGCCCTTGCCTACTAGTCGAGAAGACAGTACCATCCGGTGGCTCTCTCATTAACAGCAAGCGAGTGGCGGCGACCATAGCCTCTGCCATATCCTCGGGCAAGACACTACATGCCCCCGGAGGTGTGATTACTCTTTCTCATAACGAGGCTGTATCATTCTCCAGTATCATGAAATCCCACGAGTTAGTAGGTGATAATACGGGTGGTCAGCAAAATGAGTTGGTTTTGGATTACAGCACTACTACCAATTACACCCCTCGAACTAACACAGACCTCCCTAAATCACCACCGAAGGCTGTACCCTCCACTCATGCTGATGATGTAACACATGCTTCACGCTATCACAAGATGATAGTGAGGCCTCATGTCAAGAAGAAAGGCAGTGATGATTCACTCGCCGATGCCAATTTTCGTATGAATCCTCTCGCTGGTACTCAAGGCCCTGCGAATCACAGCAGCCATCTATTCGAGGTCTTCGATGTTATAGATAACGTGCTAACGACATCCGAGTATCACATCTACGTACAACCTAGTAATCGCTCTAGGACCATGCAACTCAGCAAGACTGCCACTCAATCTAACTCATCCATCGATACGAATAGATTCACTATCGAGTACCTGCAAACCAGAGGTCGCATCTCATCCTTCTCAGTAGAGTCTGGCTCTAGTGGGGATTATGTGAAGATGGTCGGTTTGGGCTTACTGGGGGACGTCGCCGGTATGAAGACTGATGTCTTTGCACGGGGTTCTGCAGATTCAAATATAGTCAAGGAGATGAAACCGGATGCACCTGTAGTGAGTGTCACTCTTGGTGGGCCGGGCCAAGGTGCAGTCGAAACGGTACCTACATGGGACAAGAGCCCCCTCTCTCGTGCTGGCTGGTCCACTGGAAAGGCAGGCGCTGTCGAGATTTCTGCCATGGATAGCACTACTATCACCGTCCAACCATTGAACAATAACTCCACTGCTCTGGCGAGTTGGGGGACCTACATGTTCCCATCCCGTGGGAGATTGTATCTCGCTGATATACACGGAACCCCGACAGGTGCTAGTTTGGAGTACAAGCAGAAGAATGCTACCTCTTTCACTGTCTGGGGCGGTAATGACAATACAGGCTATGCCAGATACGTCAATAATGACGGAGTGGATGAGAATACCTTCGCTCATTGGAAGACATCGACCGGGGTTACTGTCGGTTATAAGATTCTCCTAGACCCTCTGTTCAATGAGTCTAGTATAGTCTCAGATGGTACTACTATCAACGACCGTTTGTTTCAGAGCATTGGTAGCGTTACACATGACTACCAGTTGGGAACTCAGTATGCGAGCACTCGTGCTCTAGTCGAGATACCAGTCTTCACCAACCAGTTCTTCGACAACCCTGACGACAGTACCTTCCCCGGTCCTGATAATAGCATGAAGATACACTTGGACCCTACATTGACTGCTCATAGTTGGGCACCTAATCCTGTCGGTAGGAGACCTTCATCTCGTCAACCGTTGGATAGGGAGGCTCTGGGCCCCTATCATATAGCATGGAAGAATGATAAGATGGTGAAAGGCATCTCTCTATTGAGCAGGGCAGGCGATGTATTGAAAGTCCGTGATGTGGATGTTGAGTTTAATGTGGATGCTACGAACGATACGTTTCACAAGTCCTACACCAATCTTAGGAACATCACTACTTCTCTGACCATCTACCGTCGTCTCTACCTCCCTAGTGGAGAATGGGCTCAGATAGGGGCTATCGTGAGAGGGAGTACGAATAGTATGACTGTGGTGTTGAGAAGTGGTAGGTTCTATGCCTCTGCACCTGCTGACGCTACTGTCTCGACAGGGCCTCAGCCAGCCGTGTCTCGTACACCTATGTTTGATGACCTGTCTAACTCCAGTACTGCTAACGAGTTCCGTAAGCCCTACTACTATGACCGTGCCAATGTCCAGACCCAAGGTGGCAATCTTGATTATGGGCTTAGACAGCATGTCAGCGCTGTTGAGTTCAAAGGAGGTCCTGTGGCCAACCCTCATGCTAAGAGAATAGAGAGTGGCTGTGCGACTTTAGAGATAACTGATATTTCTGGCGGGCAGAGCGCCGTGGTCTACTCTGGCCCTAACTTCCCAAGGCTCAACACCGTTCTTCATGCCAACGCCAGTATGAGGGCAATCAACCAAGATGACGAGGTGATTCACTTCACCTTGCACGCTGACGATGACAAGATAGTGGTCAGTAATGGTACGGCTGCAGTGGGTGACGTCTACACCTTCAAGGAGTTTGTAGCCAGTAATGGCCAGAGTTACGATACCAATGATGGGCACCACCCTGATGTCTCACCCTATGTCAATACCCTGAACAAGACATGGAACCACCCCTACGCTCCCGGGGGGCTACGCCATGGCGACACGGTGTGGATGAACATGCATTACACCAACCCACATGCCATAGAAGGGATGTTTTGCAAGTCGAGGGGTGTCTACAACGAGTTCCTAGTCTGGAACGGGTTCAATGGTGGTAGAGGTGAACTAGGTTCAGAATCGAGGAGTAGCATACCATTGGAGAACTTCCTGATTGGGGATACTTGCGTGGAGACAGCGACGAACTTCGTCCAGCATGTGAACAAGACCATTGAACTCAACTGGTTGGAACTGGGGTACAGCGATGAGAAGGTACCAGTAGTGGCTTACTTGGACCCCTATCTGATTGAAGAGGGGCATGCTAGGGTCTTGCTTTACGATGTTGCACATGACCGGGAGTTCATTGCATTCCATGACTTGCACATGCAAGTACAGACGAGTCAAAGCACTCCCAAGGTAAGTGGCTTGGATGTGGCTAATGGTTTCCGTAGCCAGATGAACACTAAGAGTCATTCTGGTGTAGATAAGTCGACCTTCGTAGAGAGTGCTTACGCTCATATGTCAAAGCCCTACCTGAAAGTCACGCCTCCAAGTGATGTGGATGGGTCGAGCACTTTCACGGGCGTTAGTCTCGCACCTAATGAGATAGACTACGGCACGGCGTGGAGTGGGGGTAAAGGACTCTTGTCCGCAAGGACTGATAATACTACTGTCGATACAGGGACGTCTTACAGCAGACATGAAGTATCTGCCTTGTCAGAGGGACTTTCCCTACCATATCAACATTCCACTTTCTTCGATACCCCTGACGGGACTAGGGCGATACCAGCCTTCTTGTGCTTGAAGGGAATTCGCTCAGGGTCCTTGAACCTCTCAGCGCATGAGGAGGAGCGTCTCCAGCATCTACCTCATTGGACTAATATGGATTTCGTGAGACGCCTCACCATAGACTTAGGGGAAGTCGCACAATCAGACGCAGTTACTGATATAGAGACTGCTGCTAACGAGATAGTACGGCGCATCAATCAGGCTGCTGCTCTACAAGCCCGTACCCAGTCAGGCTCCGCTCATGACCCGGCCCCTTTCTGGGATGACTCTGCCTTCTCGGGGGACAAGGGGACGCACATGGGCTACTTGCGAGCGCATATAGGTCGGCGTGTCAGTGACTTGGACGGGAGGGATGGATTTACTGTAGTCATACACAGTACCGTCCCCGGAGCATCGGGGAGGAACTTCTGCGCTTGGTTAGATAACAGCAAGGGGCAATCACCCTACCGCCCTCAATTCCTAGTGGGTCACGGTGGCCGCTTCCGTAATTTCTGGTGTATGCCTATGGAGGGTGAGGACGAGAACATGCATGCTGCTCCTATGCCTATAACGAAGACTGGTCGCCCCTTCGCTCCGATAACGACTCTGAGGCAACTAGTCCCCTCTGAGGAAGAGGATGAGGAACTCTCCAATAACCTCGCAGTGCCACGAAGCAACACGGCAACGAATAAGGAGATGGCGACAGGCCGTGCAGCCAACACTGTCTACGCAGAATCCTTGGAATCGCAAGGTGACCAGACTCGTATTGTCGAGGGTCTACGTGCTGGCACGACCGCCAAGGCTCGAATCAATTTCGGTGGACTGGTCGCTAGTGGTGTCCCGGGTTGGGCACCTGATGCAGGCAAGTTCGGTTATGGCCCTAGTAGCAAAGCAGGTCGTTTCAATGAGGTCTATGGTACCAACACGCTTTCTTACTCCCCCTATGTCACCAGTGTGGAGTCATCTCCTGATACAGTTGGGTCGGGTGATTTGTACGGTTTCCGTTTCACTGACCATAGAGGTTCAGACCACACAGTGAGGTTAATCTACAGGGAGCATGGTCAGTCGTTCGCCAATTCCAATACCGTTCTCCCCCCTAACATAGAGAACGAGGTCATCATCTCCTTCGATGACCGTGATGTGAGTCGTGGCGGTTTTACCATAGGGAAGCACATGGCTGGGACAGATACATATCCCTTCCATACTGATTCGGCTTCAGTCCCGAATACATCTTGGAGAGGGAATATGTGGAATGGGGTCATGGGGACCCGTAGTGGCTACCCAGTCCATACTTGTTCAGAAAATGTGGGGCAGGCTATATTCACTGTGACTTTCGACCATGGTGCTATTGATGGAACTGACCAAGTCCCAACAGGCAGTACTGATTTCGACTACCTCGGTCATCTAGGCTTCCCAGATGAGGGACTCTTCATATGGTCTGATAATCGTAGCAGCGGGGCCGAGTCACTAGTCTATCGCTATACCAGCAGGTCTCATTACAATAGTGCTACAGGGGCCCATGTCTTCTATGGAGTGACTGGTGGTGAGAATAGTGGTACCATTGATGAACCAACTCCCAATATCGATAACCTCGATGCTACTGCTAGTAAGTTCGCGATGATTAGCCCTATCCTCAATTGGACGACCTTGGTCACTGACGAACTCATCGCGGCAGCCATGGAGCAAGCCATTAATTCCACTGCATTAGGAGAGCCTGTGACATTCGACTGTAGTGACATGTATGCCCCAGATGGCCGGACCTATAGTGAGTGGATGGGTGATGCTGCCAAGACTGCCGTCACCATCCACACTCTCAATAAGCAGGATGTAGTTACACCCCTCTCTAGATTCTTCTCTGCAACTATCGACACTGATTGGGGGCTATACGCTGGTAACATCGAATTGGGAGATGCCAAGGGTGGCCTCACAAGCACTCAGATAGATGCGGGTGTGATACAAGATGTAGGCTATCTCCCTCGTACTGTCTTGGAGATAACGACCAAGCATAGAGGGTCCAATGCTAACACCGTGACCCCAACCCTCATTGACAGCAAGGGTAATGCCATATCCACTGTTGAATGGAAGAAGAACCTCAGGGGTGAGAAGTACAGATGCTATCCCGGTGACCATATCACCCCTTCGATAAACAACCCGATAATCAAAGTGGAGAAGAGTGCCACGTTGGTAGGTACGTACCGCAGTGGTTTCTTCATAGATGAAGCCCCTTGGCTCTACGCCCCTCACGTGCCTTATCGTAACTTGCACTTGAATCGTTCCTTTGGCCATAATATCTCATTGTATGACGAAGCAGGTGTGGAGTTAAGCGTGAATATGGCAGGGGTAGTCGACACTGATACCTTCACGTTCACAGCCGATTCAGACTACCAAGATGCAGATTCGGACCCTCTTCGTAAGTTGTTGAATGTTAGTACAGATTACGTCGCAAGATTCCGTAGAGGTTTGAGAGTTCGTACTTTCACTGCCAACACTCATTCCAGTACCGACCCCACGATACTCAAGGTCGTCTCGAGCACTACTGGCTTAGTTAAGGGCATGCCTGTCACTGGGGATGGTATTCCTAACGGGACCACGATTGCCAGTATTGATGCTAGTGCGTCCACGATTACCATGAGTGCGAGTGCCACTGCTACTGCTACAGGGGTGACTATCAATTCTGGGACTGTGATTACAGGGACAGGTGTAGCGAACAGCAGCGCTGTGACGAGTTACAGTGCAACCACCATCACCATGAGCAAGGACCTCACTGCTGATGCTACTAATGCAACCTATACCGCAACGACCACCTACAACAAGATAATGCTGGAAGTGCAAGGGGAAGAGTGCTTGACTGATGGCATTTACCCGTACCCTGAAGATGGTGTTTTCATCTACTTGTCTGGCTGGTCGGGTGACAGGGCTCGTCTCTTCGCGGGGCATAGGTTGACTGGTAACACCTACGGAGAGCCTATCTCTTACTTCAGGGGAGCACATGACAGCCAAGACCATTCTATCCCCCTCTATTTCGGTGGTGGGTTCAGTGGAGTGGTCATGGATGTCAATGACGGGACTCAGAACGACTACACCAAATTCTACTCCCATCCATATACATCGGGACCCACAGGCTGTTCTGGTTTGCAGCACGTAGGGGAGAACATGGGTTCCTATGCTTTGCTGGATACCACTGCACTGCTGGCTATGTTCCCCGGCACGCCCTTCCTTAATCAGCACAGGGGGGAGCCTTACTCCCCGTTCAGCAATTCTGATGCCATCCTAGCACCGGATTCCAAGGTGGGTACTGAGACTAATACCATTGGTGTGTCACAGCCTACTGATATCTATGGGTCTGGTCTGACCGAGACCACTATGACTCATCCCATCCCTGTGGTTCTCAGATTCGCTCACCCATTTGCTCGCTATTCTGCTAACGCACAAGGCTCATCTGAGGAGGTTGCCTACGTCGTATTTGGCCCCGGGCAGTCAGTACCCAAGCACTTCTATGGCTACAAGACTGATACATTAGGAGAGATAGAGCCTGCAGCAGTCAAGACAGTATCGAACAAGTACACCCATGTCTATGGCACGAGCACTGTCAGGCAGTCTGGGACTGAGAATGGCAAGTACTTCCCGAACGAGTTGACCAAGGGGAATCTCGATAGCAATGGTAATTACGTCGACAGGGCTGGTAACTACCTGCCTTACCTCCCACCTACCATGGAGTACCAGAGGAGCACTCGGTATCCCTATTCCATATTGAGGAACTGGGAGCCTGCCTATGGCTCCCCAAGCAGTTGGTTCAACAAGGACTTCACATCGAGCAGCGCTCTCCTCCTATCCAACCACTGGGCTACAGATGGCACTGATAACAAGGTCGCCTCACTAAAGACAGCCCATCCGATGACCGAGATTAATGAATGGGCATGGCATATGGATGGAGGGTATCCTGCAGGTGGCAACCCATTCGACAACGCAGTGAGAAAGAACCCACCGCACCCCACATCTGGTGCTGTGCTACCACATATACGCACGACGACGGTAGGTTCCAACACTGTCACACTAGGTCTCAATTGCAGCATGTTCAGAGTAGGGAGTCTGGCACTCACTGCATATGACTCGGATTTGACTGAGACTGAGACTGCTAGGGATGTCTTCGTGGTGGATGCCACTAGGGCACAGAACTCCGAGGAACTCGGCGCTGTCATATCTGCAGCCATCAACTCGTTCCCCGGTGAGGGCAACCTCAAGTCATTGGGTGGTACCTTCCTGCCTTCCTTCCAAGATGCAGGACGGCAAGACAGGTACTCTTGGGTGGATGTCGGAACTCTGAAGACTAACGGCTATGTCCATACTGGCAATACAGTGGATGTAGGCTCCATATTACCTAATTCCCTACCTGACAAGGGGTGGATAAGACTGGTCTCCGGGACCAATGTCTACTATGGGAAGTACACCTCCTACACAGAGAACCACAGTAATGGCGAAGGACGATTCACTCTCGCTAACAACGCCCGATTCGACAATGCGCGCTTGGAGAAGCCAGATGTCACAGCCACCGCTTTCCCGCAAGACGACCTATCTGACGGATACACGGTGTACGTCTGGAGCAAGGCAGGCAATCTCAGGTGGAGCAATGGAGCACCGGAGGCTTTGCACGGTGCACCTACCAATAGCAATATCCAGAATAGCGTTTATGACCACTTAGCAGGCACTCAAGTCCACTTCAATGGGTTCGTCGACGCGATGGACAGAACTCGACCAGTGGGTGCTGTCGGTTGGCATGGGGAGCGCTATTCCTTGTTGAACAGCCTCAAGGTGGAGAAGATGGTAGGGAGCACCTACGGGGTATCCAGTGGACTAGGTGCTTGGCATCCCATGCTAGGATTCAATCCCTATGGGCCCGGGATGGGTTGCCACTCGATGAATGGTAATCCGTACACTGACTTCGTGATTTTTGAACGGGACTCTAATGGTCTCATGAGTGGGCTTCACCCGAGGCACTACGTAGTGGTCTCCTATGAGGCTGAGTTGCCTATCATCGCCAAGGCAGACCGAGAAGGCCTCATCCTCTGCGGTGATATGCTTGACAAGAGATGGAATGGTGGTACTGGTGGGACAGTCATATCATCTCACGATAAGCGGCACAACAATGACCGTTATGCAGCATATGCCAATGGAGGCCCTCATGTAGATGCACAGTACGCGTATGATACTACCGCTACTGCAGGCTTTACCCCTCCCTCTGGCTTCGAGACCTTCACTGCGACGACTCATGCCAGTACCGACCCCACCATACTCAAGGCCGTCTCGAGCACCATCGGTCTCGCCAATGGCATGTCCCTTGCAGGTACTGGCATACCCAATGGCACGACGATTAGCAGTTTCGATGCTAGTGCATCCACGGTGACTATGAGTGCGAGTGCGACGGCCTCTGCTACCGTGACTATCAGTGCTGGCTCCATCGCCACAGGTGAGTGGGCTGCCAATAAGATTACCTCTACTAGCCTATTCCCCATGGAGTCATGCCTCTTCCCCACAGGTGACCTCTTCTTCGATAAGAAGGAGAATCCCGGAATAGCACGCTATCCTCAGAATGCTAATATCGAGTTCATAACTCATAACACCATAGATAGCGATACGTATGATACCCAAGCATCTGCCTTGGCCAACCCACATGAGTTCTGGAAGACCAATAGCGCCGCGAGGAACTTCTTCGTCAATCATGCTGTATGGAAGCGCATGGATGGTGGGAACCTCTGCATGCCCGGTCCAAACGCAAGGGGTCTTGGTGCTGTCCCTTGGGTCTGGCGGAAGGTAGGCCAGTCATATTTGAAGTTTGGTGAGACTCTATATGGGAATACACGCTTCTCCTTCGAGACGACCAATGCTGCTATGTTCCCTACCATCCAAGCACAGGAACTATCCCAACCTCAGATATCAGAGAAGTACCCAGTAGATGTCTCCAGCGCTCTCAACATACCCAATGAGGAGATGCAGTTCACTGAGATAGAGGTAGTCGATGACGCAGGCCAGAGACATTCCATTGAAGGGGGCTCCCCATTCGGCACTGTCATTCGCGATTACAACAAGTTGCTTGAGAGGGATATTGCTGGCCCTGCTCTGGCGGGAAGCGGTCACTCACCTAACTTGGAGATTAACCTCCCTGACCCCAACACAATCCCCGGTAATATCGTCGTACGTAGCGGGTTCGACAAGGTACAGGCCTACCAGCATGAGACAGTAGGTACAGGTGGCATGCATCGACCTGACTTACCAGCGTCTGTCGTCAAGAGTAATTTCGATTCCAGCAATAGCGTGCCTTCCACTGCTCCCTTCTACGAGAACGAGGGGTGGGAGCGAATAGACGCTCGTGAGAATGAGAAGAATGAGAGCCGCTCCGGGTCTCTTCCATCAGACACCCCCCTCCAGACATCATACGAGCCTCATGACAGGGCTCTGTACTTCCATCTCACTAACATGGGATGGAGTTACACTGAGCGAGAACCACTCGGCATCGTCGATAACGACATGACTCATAACCCCCTTACCTTCGTCTCTGCTAGCGGGGGTGTAGTCACTGTCAGTGAGGCACCCAAGTCTGAGATATGGAGGGCCGAGCAACTACCTGATGGGCGTTCCTTCTTCACTGTGAACGGTCACGTGGTGTCCTTCACTGATATAGATGGTGTCACATTCACTGGTTGCAAGTACACTCCCGGCTTCTCAGCATCTGTATCAGATGCCCTCAAGCCATCCTTCTACGTCCCTGCTGGTAGTACTAGGCATTTCGCAGCAAGGCGTCTGAGAGACCACGCTGAGGTCAGTGGCGAGAGTCCAGACAAAGCCATGATTGATTGGCAGAGTGTGGGCAGTGGTTCCACACCTGCGACTGCCATACGCACTAACCGCCTCACTCCCATGCCCCTGCCTCGTATGGGGCACCATTATGTCACACCCACCATGGCAGTCATGCCGGGTCATCTGTCACACCCCCTATACCAGCGCGTGTATCGATTGAATCGTGCCTATACCTCAGTCACCTTGAGCGTGGAGGATGCTCTGGGTTATACTGGAGTATATGGTAGTAATTTCAGCACTACTGGAAACAATGTTGGCCTTGAAGGTAAAGACGGTGTCGGGGCTCACGCTCTCATGTGGTTCTCCAGTCTGAGTTCACCTCACCCCCCTTCGGATATCCATGGCGGTGCTTTCACTTTGATGTTTGAGACAAAGGTCAAGTATGATGGCTATGGAATTCTTGCATTTGATGGTGAAAATAATGATGGAGACCATAGGTTAAAACTTGAAGTAGGTACGAACTATAGCACAGATTGGAATTTTCCTGACCCTCTAGAAAGCGGAGCCTATCAAATAATAATTCAACCAAACTTGTTTGCTCAGCAGTTGATGGGTTTCAATAGTAATTCTAAAGTGGGGGTTACAGATAATAACAAATATCCATTGTTGACAAGTCAACAGGTAGTGACAGTTATTGCACTAGATTGGAATGGAACAAACTATGATTTTATTCTATCAGAAAAATTACCTGTTGATGTTAGAGGTTGTGAGGTTTTCCTGAATGAATTAATTTTAGACTTGGACCCTTCACCTACAGAGCAATTCACATCATTGCCTACGTTATCCTTGTACAATCCGCTCGGGGTGAACGAATCCACCTCACCAGCCTTCAGTCGCAAGACAGTGCCTTACAATCCGAACATGTTTCGCTTAGCCACTCCGGGCTATACGCTCACGGTCCCTTGGTGGTCACCAGCATTGAAGACGGTGAATAGCAACGGGTCTCTGACCGCCACTACCAATCAGGGCGCATACGCCAATACGAATAACTGGAGGAAGGTAGAGCATTACTACCCTGAAGACTACTTCCACTATTGCAGGACAGGGTACGGTGCAGTCGCTGCTCAGATGGTCATGCATGGGTACCCTACCCACTTCTTGGATTCCACCATGCATTCCTACTCCTCCCTCAATCCAGTGTGTGAGGTGCTCTCCTTCAATGAGACTGCTAATACCATCATAGTGGACAACAACGACCTCTTCCCTCAAGTAGGTGACAAGCACTTCGGTCACAAATTGGAGGTAACAGCCTCTGATGGGTCCAAGCACACTGCCAATTACTCCTATCGTGGGGTCACGGCTAGCGCTAGTGGGGGTGCCACTTCCAATAAGTTCTATGATGTATCTGGTGAGAGTGCTGGGTTCTGGGATGCCCTGAGAGTACCATTCATAGACTCTCCCGGTACTAAGATTCGCCTCACTGGGCAGTATGCAACGCTAGCCCCGGGCAAGGTCTACACCGACCGCACTGCGAGTGTCGCAGCCTATCACACAGAGCAAGTCAAGCAAGGGAGCAATGATACCAGCACTGGTCATCTGGCTGATGCCTATCTGAGCATGTGGCATTACAATCTAGGGAGGCCCATGACCTACTACTCCGATAGCAGGACCAATATAGGAGATGCAGCAGTGGATAAGAAGCCCTACAATCACCTCCCTGAGCACTTCGAGACTATCCACTACCATGACTTCTCTTATGTGGTCAGTGACGGTCCTTTCGATTTCAGGGCCTTCGGGTGGGATACCATCAGTGGTGGTCACCTCGTGGACCCGAATAGCATGACCTTGCCTCCGCAGGCGAGGGAGTACACGGTGAATGGCAACACAGCCAAGTTCCACTATGGCTCGTTCTGGCCCGGAGGCTCTCGCTTCGGGGCTCAGGCTAGTCGCATGGATGTCTGGGGCCTCGCTGGTCCCGGCTGGGGGAGGAATTGGGACCACCATGCCATATTCCAAGACGATGCGGGGAGCGATGGGCTTACTACGGCCCTATCTAACAGTTTCACTGATGCTATCAGTGGTAAGGCCACCAAGAGGAATGCTTCCTTCGGCTATCGCTTTTCCGTCCGGTCCCCCTTCAACAAGCCACGTGCTGCATTGTGGGCTACTCAAGCCTCACTCGACACAGTCGCAGGTCGCTCCTTCACGTCGGGTCCATACGTGCAGAATGACAGTCAGGTCACCACTAGTTACGTGACTAGCAACCAGTTCCAGACGTCCAATCCGACATACAATACCACGGACACTGGTTATTCTGGAGTCATCGAGCGCATCACCAATGCCTCTGCATTAGTTGGTTCTGACCTCAAGGGCCAGCAGGTGCGATATAGTCACGGGAGACGAATGACTCGCCCCTTCGGTTGCGCCGTACGCAATTTCGTGAATGACCCGATGGCGTTGCGGAATCACCAAGGGGACCATATGGCTGGCACTGCTGCGAGGAATGCTCGTATCAATACGAACAGACGTGACTTGGCTCAGGCTGTCGCTCATTACATGATTGACTGGTGGGGTAATACCACAGGGGAGGATGTGAGGAGAGCACCTGTGAGAGGTTTTGGTATCAGACCTGCATGGGACCCAGAGGATGCCTATTCCTCCACTGACCGTACCAAGAATGCCATAGTCCTCGATGCACCTGACCAGCATGGTCACGCCAGAGCCACACTTGACCCCTTCGACCCGGGGACCGCGAAGAGGGTGGGGGACCGTGGTGATGGACGCGGCGTTCGCTGGCCGACAGCCTTCAACGAGGACATGCTACAGGATGTGGATACCATCATGGATGCCTCAGGCTTGGTGCTCTCCACTCACACAGCAGAGCCCAGTGTAGGTCGGGGCTATGTGAGGCCAAGGGATGATGAGTTGCAAGCCGGAGAACTGATACCCGGTATCTCCAGAGTCCTCGAGGTCAACGCCTCTGATGGTTTGCTCAAGCCTGAGGCTATGGTAGGGAGCAACATAGACCATGAGAAGGAGAGCCTGCTACCTTCTAATCAACGTCTCTTAGAGCCCATCTCCAGAGCCAGTCCTCGTATCGGCTTGGATACTATCACTGTGGGGGCCACTCAGAATACCAACCCGGCAGAGCATATCATCGTATCCACTGAGGCTCATAGCCTACACACTGACAGAGCCGCAGGGCGACGCTATCTCCTTGCTGGAGGGGTTCGTACTTACAACAGGGCCCTTTCCGATTATGACCTTACCTCCCTCAATTTCGCTAATAGCAGCAACAACAACGTGCAAGTGATGAGGCTGAACTACACTCATGGTCTCTGGCCAATGGGAGGGAACCTCATCATGGAAGTACAGAACTATGTCCAGCCTGTGAGCGACAAAGGCTGGGGGACTCATGGGCAGGAGAGACACGCTCATTACCACACTGCGAACCCCTATGAGACTAACAGTCATGATGCTGACACTGCACGTACAAACACCAGTGACAAGTCCCTCAAACTCCTCATCCGCCCTGTCAGGGTTCTCGACAATCGCCATCTGGAGATTTTCAGGAAGCAGACTAACGCCCTCAGTGCGACAGCAGCAGGCAAGTATGGTGTCTTCCTGTATGATGCTCCTTCAGCCCGAGCCGCTGCTACTAACTCCCTTTACATCAGGTCTACCGTGCCTAGCCCCACTAACCCTCCTTATCCCCCTGTGTATCACTTCCTGCCTGATGATGGCTGGAATGATGACTCGGGGGCTAACCCGGTCATACCTAGTAACCATGCAATGAGGAATTACTTGGAGCCCGTCAGTGTCGGTCCCAAGATAGCAGGTTATGAGAGCACTAGTTTCACTAACTCCCTGAGCCAGACAGTGGCTAGGTTGATAGTGTCTGACAACACCTTGCAACATCTGCGCTCTGACCATGTCAGGCAGGGTGATTTCGCTGTCCCTCCTAGATACTCACAGTCTCTGCATGCAGGTGACAACCTCAACAAGAGCGACCATGCAGGTGAGAGTTCACATACGGATAACAGGGTGGATGGTTGATGGCACTACCTACTTTCCAGAATCAGGCTGTCGCAGGCAAGAAGCAGGACGATATACACAATGATGTAGGAAGTCAGGTCTCATCACCTACTTTCGTGGACAATGCCGTGCATCACGCCGTCTATTCAGTGAGTACAGACGCGACTACTGGCAAGTTCTCCTCTGTGGCAAGGCCGAAGAGCACTGATTTCCAGCCGACTCTCCCCAAGACCTATTCCTATGAGGAGCAGAGCGCCTCTATATTGTTGAAGCACCGTAGGGCTGGAGGAGTCAATAGTGACACCCCCGTCTTCTTCAATAATGCTGAGTTAGTGACAGGTGTCACTCCCCCTCTCTATTTGTTCGCGGATAGCGATAGGATATTGCCGTTCGATATCACCTCGGATAGCAGTGGGAGTATCGTCAATCTCAATAATATGCGTGGAGAGACACTGTCTACAATGGGTCTAGACTCTGAAAACCAGAGTCTCACTGCTGGGCAGATAGTAGATGTGGGGTTGAGAACCACTGACTTGGCCATGCGCCTCTTCAAAGACAAGAAGCACTCCCTCAACTCTGTTTCAATAGGCCGCCCTTACTCTGCTTCGAGGACTGGTACTAGCACTACCAACAAAGGCGCTACTCTCTTCCGCCATTCCGGCCAATTCGTCTCTAAAGATTTGCGTTCTGCGAGCATGGTCAACGCTTTACGATTCTTGGCTAGGCATGACCATTATACTCTGTTCCATGACCGCTTCGGTAATTTCATCTATGCTCCTTATGGCTTCTCCCAGAGTGATAAGAGCCTGAGGAATGAACTGGCTGCTAATATCACTGCTGACTCTATAGTAGATGCTAGTAACAGGATTATAGTGAGAGGCCCTACTAATGCTTTGAACAGTAATAACGAGGCCCATGTCGATGACGTTGAGATACAAAAGAGAGATGGGGTCATCAAGACACAAGTCTATACTGACCCTACTGCTAATACTCGCGCCTCTGCTAGGACGACGGCAAACCAGATGCTGAGATTGAATAGGAAAGCACAAGGCGCATTCATAAGCAGTGGGCAACTTGATGCATGGGACGTACAACCGGGTCAGGTGGTAGATTTTTACCACCCTGTTCTTAAGAAAAATATACGAGCGGCGGTGGTTGAAGCCACACACGTCATGAGTAATCGTCAATCTCAACTATCTTTGCTATCCTATGAGATGGGGATAAGCGACCTGATGAATACAGTGAATTTAGACACGATAGATATGCGGGAGAGCACTGCAATAGGTGTTGATAATACTATCAAAGTCGTGGATATGAGTGCTGTAGGCAGTATGAATCTCAAAGTGAATGGGATAATCAAGGTACGTCAGGTGGCAAGTAGAAGCGAGCGTACCCATAGCAACCCTTCGCAGATAACCTTGAATGAGACAACGAATGACATACACTCTGGCTTCCTCATAGGACATAGGCTACCAGACGCCGGGGATGCTGTCAGTCGAAGCGCCATAGGGACTGGTTTGACTCCTCGTCTGACTGGTGCTTCCTTCAGTGGTTCGACACTCACCGTCTCATCCACTGCAGGTTTCCCTAGCGCTGGTCAGTTGGTCGTCAATGATACCAGACACGTCGCCTATACAGGGAAAACTAGCACAACCTTCACAGGAGTGAGCGTCCTCGCACCGACAGGTGCTAGCATACCGGCGAACAATCTCACTGTCCGACTCCTGCGAGGTCGAGGGCATGAGATGGGCACTGTGAAGATGACGAATAGGGGGATGATACTCTAATGCCTGTCCTTAACTCAATCAAGAGGAGGCTCGTGGAGCACTTGGCTACATTGGTGAATGAGTTGCACATTGGGAATGATGGTACTATGGCTACAGCGGATGATGGGGCTTGTCGTAGTCTCACGAAAGTCCTCCCTACCGTACGAGTCATTGATGACAACAGCATTTTGGTAGAGGGCGCATTTGACACCAGCCATATCTATGCCACTGATGTTCAAGAGGTGTACATCCAATACAAGAACCCCACGACAGGTGAGTTCATACCTATCTATCGGACTTCTATTCAACCCTTCACCAAGAATGGCAGCAATGAAGTCGAGTTCTCCTTCATACTGGAGGTAGAGTGATTGGCTCGCTCATATGTTTCACAACGCCCTGCTCGTTTGGCACAAGCCCGTGTGAATAGGCTATCCAATCGCAACCTCAAGAGGAAAAAGCAGAAGAAGTACGCACGTTACGCTAAGGTTGGGGTCAGGAGACCCAAGATGCGACGTCAGGTAGGACTCACACGAGTGACAAGGAATAGATAACATGGTTGACGCACTCTCAGGACATACCAGCGCTAAGAACACTCTAGGTGCTGACGGCCTCCGTGACGGGGATGCCCTCTCCTCTCCCACCTTGACCAATGCACTGCAAGGGTTGCGCGGGAATGGTATTATCAGATTGCAAGAGGGTCTGTTCGGCTCTACTCGTAATGCGGTTGATGGCCAGCCCGGGGCCATTGCTAAAGTGTCTGCTACACCCTCCTTCAAACTGACGGTGACTGGTGGCTATGCTGTCTTGGATGGACAGTTGTACGAGTTCGCCGGAGGTGCAGGAGGTTCAAGCACTGTCACCTTGAGTGACCATGGCGGTACTGCTCTGACTAGCGGGGACCAATCCCTCTACGTGGTCTACGTAGCCTCCAAGGGTGGTACTTCGAGGGTCTATGCTGTGGGTGGGACCCCTACTGCAGTTGCGAATGGGGTCTACCCGTCCCTCCCCTCTGATTACCTCTCTGACTATGACGGAGGTAGTGGTGCTACGAATGAGCAGGTGATAGTGATAGGTACCGTCCGTTGTGCTTACTCCTCTGGCGGGACTGGGAATAACCACAACGTGGACATCATAGAAATCAACGACAAGCGCCACTTCCTGAGACCTAGTCCGGTGTACATGTTCCCTGTCACCAGTGGCAATGTGGGGAATGACAGTGCAGGTAATCCTAGCCAAGTCGTGAGAGTCGGCAATACTGGAGTGCACACTGCCGCTCAATTGAGGGGTCTCCTCGCTGGTGACGAGACGGGGGACTTCGGGACGACTGCCAATACAAGTACCAACCTCATCAATGCAGGAGCCCTGTGGATGTCAACCAGTCGGTCTGGTTCAAACCAAGGATATGGCCCTACCCAAGGGGAAGACCGGGCCGGTCAGTCCATGAAGGACGAGTTGTTCTTCGCAGCACAGGAGAACAGTGGCACTGCCGTGGTGAGCAAGAGGCTATTCAGCAAGGGAGTGGAGGCTAAAAGCGCGACTTACACAACGACTGCAGCGTACATCATCTCATCTCATGGGGACCAGTTCTTCGTGGGCAGCGTGAATAATGGCATCACCGTCACTCTGACCCCTGAGAAGAGCAATAGCAAGTACCTATTCCCAGAAGGTCACGTCATCGAAATCTACAACACACGCACTAATTATCACAACAGTAATCAAAATGGTAAATTCGTCTTCGACCCTGATGGTTTGAACGTGGCGATTACAGGTAGTGATGGTGGCTCTGGTGTCAGGAAGAAGTTCCTCTTTGATGGTAGTGCGTGGATTGAGATGCCTTATTCGACAGGAGGGGTAGAGACCTTCCTAGGTTTAGGGGATGTCTCCGAGAGCACATTCAGTGGTAAAGGAGGGAAAGGAGTCAGAGTGAAGGCTGATGCTAGCGCTCTCGAATTCTACGATGCAGCGTCAGCCCTTGCCGGTATCGATGACCAGTCCTCAGGCAATGACGACCAGATAACCATCAAGGATACAGAGATAGTCATCAACGATGACTCTGACGCTAGCGTGGATTTCAGGGCTGAGTCAAACAACCAGACTCACATGCTCTTCGTGGATTCCAGCACTGACGGTGTAGGCGTGCAGCAATCCACACCCCTCGCACCCTTGCAAGTGAAGGGGGCAGGACATGACTACGCCACGAAGGTAGTTGATTCTTTCAGCACTGGCACTGCCACTACCATAGACCTGTACAGCATTCATGAGTTCAGGGCTTGCGAGGTCCTAATAGAAGTCCACAATCTCAGTACCAATAAGTACGAGGTAGCCAAGGGGGTCATCACCCACCCATACACCAAACTCGTCTTCGAGGCAGACAGTCAGGCTGGTGGTAATCCCACCAACAAAATACTGACGAATGTGCATGACAGCAGTGGTGCCTCCAATTTCGACTCCATCAATGTCCTAGAGGCAGGCATGAAACTCTCCGGCTCGCAGATGAATGGGGCTGCTAGCATATCCAGTGTGGACATGAGTAGTACCCCCAAGACCGTCACGATGTCCCATGCAGCCGATGCCGCTTCTGCAGGTCTAGCCATCACTGCACAGCATGAGCCTGCCAATGACACCGCTGTCCCGCTCACGATGTACAGCGTCACCCAGTCTGATTCCAGTACCAGTAACGATGGCACTACACAAGCAGCGTACTCCGCTACGGTGCACACTAACAAGATACGCTTGAATCTAAAGGCCGTCACTAGTAATTCTAATGGTAATAAGATGGCTTTCAGGGTATCGTGGAAGGCCCTCGCTCTGGATATGGATGAGTTGGATTGGAGTTGATAGCATGGGTTCGTTGAGTGATTTCAAAGTAGCAGAGGGGCTGGTCATCGGTGGTAGCGACCTCCATCTCAACCACGCTACGAATGACGGAGTCATCAGCGTGGACACTGCAGTCACTGGCAACAATGCGGGGAAGAAACTGACCCTCAAGTCCGGGCCTAGTGCAGGGAGTGGAGTAGGCGGTGAAATAGACTTCCAGACTACCGATGCAGGCAGTGCAGGGGGTGGCTCTAACTCAGGAAGTTATGCCTCTAGGATGTCCATCAGTGGTGCTGGTATCGTGACGATTCCATCCTTGGTGGCGACTACTGCGGATATCAATGCTGGTACCATAGATGGCGCTACTATCGCCACGTCCAACATCACTGTGGGTTCTGGCAAGACTCTGGATGTGGCTAGTGGTACCCTCACCCTAGCCGATAACCAAATCAGTGGTGATAAGGTAGAGGGTGGGGCTATCGCTAGCACTACCATCAGCAACCTCGCTGGTGACTTGACTTTCGGGTCTGACGGGTCCGGTGTGGATGTCACCTTCTATTCTGACACCGCAGGGGACAAGATGCTATGGGATACGAGTGAGGAGCAACTAGTCATTACAGGCACTAACGGAGCCACTGCTCTGAACGTCGCAGATGGTAACGTCACTGTCTCTGATACCCTCACGGCCACTAACATAGGAGCCTTCCAAGCGAGTGGTGCCATTGACTTCAACACCCAAGCCATGACCAACGTCGACATCAACAGCGGTGCCATAGATGGTGCCGTCATCGGTGCTAACAGTGCAGTAGCAGGGACATTCGCTGCGTTGCAGGGCACATCTATCCTAGCCACTTCGCATGGGAGGATAAATGGTAGCGATAGAGAGACTCTAACCGCGCTTCAAGTGAATGGTACGCTTGTAGCACAGGGTGCCAACCTAGGTGGTGGTGGAAATGCCTCAAGGAACACCAAGAACTATGCCGAAGTTAGAATACACACGGATATCGCTGAAGCGGATTACGCTGTTTTGCCTGCGGATACCATGGGCGGAGTGTACATAGTCGACAACGAGGAGCCAGAAAGCGACCTTGGTCAAGGAAGCATTTACACCGTAGGTAGAGGAACAGAGACTGGTGCAAGTGCTTGGGGTGTCGGTAGGCAAGCGACAACAGGGAAGTTCTCAATAGGATATTATGAAGGGAAAGCCTACGATGCGATAGCAGACGCATCCGACAACCCAATGAAGACGAGCCGTTCAGTCTTTGAAATCACCACTGATGGGAATACGGTGCTGCCTAAGTCTGATTCTCTCCTGAGTCTCACCAGCAACACCAACGTCCTGACCAGTTTCAAGGGGAATGGCTCTGCTAGCACTACCACATACACATGGCCTGCAGCGGCAATCGCAGGGAGGGTACTGCAGACCGCAGGCAATGGTGACTTGTCATGGGTAGCGCAGAGCGCTGGGACCATCACTGCACTGAACAATGCCACTGAGAATGAGTTAGTGACAGTGGGTAATACCACTACCGAGTTGGATGCGGAAGCCAACCTGACTTTCAGTGGGACTACCCTGTCAATCAAGAATCTCTCTAACGACACTGCTGGTGCTGAGTTGAAGTTCGTCAAGGACAAGGGCGCTGCCGGCGCAGATGGGGACGATGTCGGTAAAATTACATTCACTGGGGACGACGCTGCTCAGGCGCAGACGGACTTCGGCCAGATTCTCGTCGAGGTGTCAGAGGCAGACAACACTGACGAGGCAGGTAAGATGTCGTTCCTCGTTGCTGAGAGTGATGGTACTACCACTGCTCTGACAGCAGGTCTGATATTAGAGGGAGAACATGCTACTGATGGTCAAGTCGATGTCACAATAGGGGCAGGCGCTGCCTCCACCACCACAATCGTAGGGGACCTCATCGTCAGTGGCTCGACCACGACCATAAACACTGCACAACTGACGGTGGAAGACGACCTGATTACTGTCTCGAAAGGCAATGACACTGTAGCCAATGCAGGTGGTAGTGGAATGGAGATTGATGTCACTGGTGGTACGAACATCGGCTGGAAGTATGTGCACGGTGTCACTGGATGGCAGTCCAACGTGGATATCGATTTGGGTTCCACCAGCGAGTCCTACAAGATTGCAGGCACTGATGTCCTCACCAACAACCAAGTCCTAGGAAAGACCCTGCCCGGTACCGTGGTGGGTACCACCGAAGCACAGACTCTCACCAACAAGACCCTCCAATCACCGAAGATTATGAGTGCGGGTGAGACTTGGGTCACAGTCCTAGACACTGCTGAGGTAGGCATAAGCGACAGCAGTAGCGAGTCCACTATCTACCAGTATGACGGCGCTGCCTACAGAACTGCCAAGTTGCTGATACAAGTGACTAACATAGACCCTTCAAATTTAGAGTTAAAGAGGGAGGTGCATGCCGCTGAGATGCTCGTCACCTACGAGGGTACCAATGGCCCTGACGGTGCGGACTTGGCTGGTGAGACTGCGAACGTCTATGCCGTGGAGTATGCCTCGGTGTACACCAGTGCAGCCGCTCTCGGTACCTTCGACGTCTATTCTAATTCCACATCCAACAACACAGTGGATGTGAAGTTCAACCCTGCTACACAGGACACTTACAAAATAAGAGTCTATGCTACTCTGATGGAGGATGGGGATTGAGTAATACTATGGTGGACAGTGAAGTCATGGTGGTAATTTATGGGTACGCAAAGTGATTTCAGGGTAAAGAAGAACTTGATTGTCGGTGACGGTACAATCTCTTCAGACTCTGGGAACCTCGTGTTGCGTAGGGATTTCGATGACAGTGACTGGAATCAAATCACCCTAGGCGATGACACGTTCAAGATAACCCTGTCCAATGATGATAGATTCTACATAGATGCCTCTGGAAATGTCGGGATAGGTACTACGAGTCCTTCTGAAGCCCTACACATTAGAAGTTCTAGCGACCATCCATTAGTATTGGAAAACGACCAAAATGCTGCTTATGTTGGTATTCAATTCAGCGACCATGCAGGCGGCAGTTATGGACAGAAGGGTGAGTTGAGATTCAATCACGCAGACTCACTTTCGGATGGGGCTGGTGCTTCGTTCCACTTCACATCGACAGAGTCTCTGAATGTGATTATGCCTAGACTATCAATTAAGCATACGTTACCCTCCAACGATGCCACCACACTAAGCGGTGCGGAAGTGTTCAAGGTAGATTCTATTGATGACCAAAGCACATCAGGTGGGCCGGGCTTCCAAATTAGACTAGAATCAACGAATGACCACAATGCCGCTAATTACGAGAGAGTCTTCATGGGTGACGGAGGTGGAATGAGAGTCAAAAATAAGTTTGGTAATTGGGGATTCTCAGAATGGTGGCTTGCTGGAAACGCAGATGGTTTCAAGCCAATAATGGGTCTTGCGGCTGGTGGAAGTAGTAGTGCAGGTGCGGCTCAAGACGGCATACTCACCCTTTATTCAACTACAAGTGCTTGGGGTAACAATGCTTGGTCACCAAGCAATAACACAGCAAAGGTCGTATTGGACGCAGGTGGTGATTCTTACTTTACTGGTGGTGATGTCGGAATAGGCACTACGAGTCCCGCGACAACCTTAGAGGTCGCAGGTTTATCCACTATGACAGGGACAGGAACGGCTAACGCCCCCACCTTAGCGATAGACAACTCTTCGTCTTCTACTTTTAATCACGCAATAGAAGCCTTTCATGCTAATTTAACGGCTAATGAAACCGCAGGTATTTTCTTGGGTAAAGCAGGTTCAACTAAGAATAGTGGTTATCT
>Ga0208158_1000137_pt1 | contig 31738 bp, 45 predicted proteins | sample 8_EtaG_FD_184081 | JGI IMG/M metagenome (GOLD analysis project Ga0208158, IMG submission 184081) | Marine viral communities from the Subarctic Pacific Ocean - 8_ETSP_OMZ_AT15162 metaG (SPAdes) (version 2) | ecosystem: Environmental > Aquatic > Marine > Oceanic | place: Pacific Ocean | collected...
GCATACGTTACCTGTTATATATACATAGTAATCCGCTCATATAATTACCAAAAAATAGGGGTACACCCTTAAATTAACTAAACAACAAAGTAAACTTGCCAACACCCAAATAAATTTCAGAATAGTTAGTGGAGTCCCAGCCCCTAAAAAATTTTTTTAAAAAAACCAGTGCAGTTGCAATGAATTAGCGTTGCAATTGCAATGAAAAAAAATCAAAATTAGTATTGACTTTTATGTCAACCCCCCCTTAAATGCTAAACTCATGCTGTAAGTTATTACTTCTCCTTAAATACTATTTAGCTAGATATGTTTTGGTAGATAGATTTTATCTAGATAGGTATTTGCCTTTTTGATAAAAGGGGGTTTAAATATTATTTAGACTAAATACTATTTAAACTAAATACTATTTAACCTAAATACTATTTAAGGGATGCGCCTAATGTTTCATGTGGAACATATTTATGCTTGATGGTCTGACTCTGGAAAATGTTAAAGACCTTCCTGTTAATGAGCAGGAAGAGATTCTAAAGCTTCTTGGACAATTAGAGGAAGCTCAGAGAAAGGAAGCCGCGCAGGCAGGATTTATTGATTTTGCCAAGTATATGTGGCCTGCCTTTATAGAGGGCAGACATCACAAGATCATGGCAGAAGCCTTTGAAAAGATAGCAAGGGGCGAACTGAAGCGGTTAATAGTGAATATGCCGCCTCGTCATACCAAGTCCGAATTTGCATCCTTTTTACTTCCGGCATGGTTTCTTGGGCAATATCCAGATAAAAAGATCATACAGACGGCACACACCGCTGAGTTATCGGTTGGTTTTGGCAGAAAGGTTCGTAACCTGGTCGATAGTGATGATTTTAAGAAGGTTTTCCCCGGTCTGGCGTTAAGGGCTGATTCAAAGGCCGCAGGACGCTGGAGTACCAGTTCAGGAGGAGAATACTTCGCTATCGGGGTTGGCGGGGCAGTGACTGGTAAAGGTGCTGACCTGTTGATTATTGATGACCCTCATAGTGAACAGGAAGGACAGAGCATAGACCCGGCTGTATTTGACCGCACTTATGACTGGTATACATCCGGCCCCAGGCAAAGATTACAGCCCGGTGGGGCAATTGTTATTGTAATGACCCGATGGCACATGCGTGACCTTACGGGCAAGATTATTAAAGCTTCCGCCCAGAGACAGGGAACTGATGAGTGGGAAGTGATCGAATTTCCGGCAATCATGCCTTCAGGGAAACCTTTATGGCCTGAGTTCTGGAATCTCGCAGAGTTATCTGCGCTTCAATCTGAACTGCCTGCATCCAAATGGAATGCACAGTATCAGCAAAATCCGACCTCCGAGGGAGGCGCACTGGTAAAGAAAGAGTGGTGGAAGATATGGGAACATGACAGCCCTCCGCCATGTGATTTTGTCATACAGTCCTGGGATACAGCGTTTCTCAAGACACAACGGGCAGACTACTCTGCTTGCACAACATGGGGGGTATTTTACCACCCTGACGATGAGGGGATCACTAAACCCCAGATCATCTTGCTTGATGCGTATAAAGAGCGGCTAGAGTTCCCAGAACTCAAGAAAACCGCTTTTGAGATGTACAAGGAGATGCAACCTGATGCATTTATTGTGGAAGGGAAAGCGGCAGGAATGCCTTTAATATTCGAGTTAAGAGCGATGGGTATCCCGGTACAGGAATACACACCGTCCCGTGGCAATGACAAGATAGCCAGAGTGAATGCAGTTGCGGATCTATTCGCATCAGGCACAGTCTGGTGTCCTGAAACACGGTTTGCCGAGGAAGTTATGAATGAGTTTGCTGCGTTCCCAGCAGGCGAACATGATGACCTGGTAGACTCTTCCACGCAAGCACTGCTTCGTTTCAGACAGGGAGGATTCCTGAGTCTGCACTCCGATGAAGAGGATGAGCCAGTTTATATCAAGCCAAGGCGGGAGCCTTATTACTGATGGAAAAATTTAAATTAAATGTTTCAGGCTGGATTGAAATTGATCAAACAGTTGTTGTAGAAGCAGAAGATTCTGAAAAAGCAGCAGATAAAGCATTAGAACTTTTTGATGTTAATGGGCAAGTTGATGTCTTTGATCTTACATTTGATGTTATAAAGCCTGATGGATTACTCGATAGTTAATACCTGGCCTGTAGAAAATGCCTTGCGACCTATCTTTAGAAGGAAGTGTCTTTTAGGAAAGAAGACCTTTTATCCGAAGAAATGGTTCAGACCCACCAAAGAGCTTGAGGATTCCTATACAGAAATCCTTGAAGAGCTGAATAAAATGATGAAGAGGGTAGATGATTTCCCTGCTTTTCATCATATCAGCCCAGATCAGTTCTATATATCAGATGATGACAAATGGAAAATGTTCTTTCTCAAGGGAGGAAATGTACGGTTTAAGAGGAACTGTGAGCAATTTCCCGTAACTATGAATATTCTGGATAAGTATCCTGAGATTGTATCGGCATACTTCTCCGTACTAGGCCCAAATAAGATGCTCAATCCGCATCGAGGGCCGTGGTCAGGCGTTCTCAGGATGCACATGGGAATGCACATACCAACAGAAGGCAGCGGATGTCTTCTGGTATGTAACAAGGAAGAGTATAGATGGAGTGAAGGGAAGGTAGTGGTATTTGATGATACCTATGAACACTTCGCTGCTAACTATACAGACAGGAACCGGGTCATCTTGTTTCTGGACATTATGCGTCCATTGCCTTGGTTCTGGGACAAAGTGAACAGATTTGTATTGTGGTGCGCCAGGTTTATCCCTTATTTTAGGACACCGATAAAGCGTCACAAGGAATGGGAAAAGGTGTTCTACGATGACGGTAATGGAAGTTAAAGACGTAGCAGCAGAGCTTACCGCGCATGAACGAGAATGTGCTTTACGGTATGAGCATATTCAGGAAAGGCTTGAGGCAGGGGAAAAGAGATTTACCCGCATTGAAGCTATGATTATAGGAATATACGTTATCTTAATTGGTTCGCCAATAGTAACGCAACTTATCAACTAAGGAGGCTTATGCCTTTTTTGCAGAGCAACATCCCGCACTTCAAGTGCTGGGTGCGTAGGGAATATACCCACAATCACAATGAATATCATGGAGAGTTTCTCCATGCGATGGCAATAGCCGTTACTACCATACCCTGTCGGTGTCTGAGCTTTCAGGTAATCTTTACTGGAGCAGAGACCTACGACAACGATGAACCCAATGTTCATGGCGGGGCAATGTGGGCAAGAATGCCAATTACAGCACTGGTGGGTGATACCCTTTTTGAGGAGTGGCCTGAACCAATGCCTGTATGGGCGGCACAACCTTGGGACTGTTCATCTAGGACACATGCAGTATATGTTCTCGACAGATGCACACCATGTCCTTGGTTGGCAAAGATTGATGGCGAGTTTTATCCTGCCAAGTATTATTTTACCGTGGATTACACCGATTCCGAGATTGGTGATGATCCTGCACAACACAAACAATCCCATGTGCTGGAACTGCTTGATGCAGGCGAATGGACAGGGAACATAATAGCATTACCGAATAATCGTGTTAGGGTGTCACATCCCGCCTGGTTTGAAATGGGAGAAGGCGCACCTGACTTTAGACCATCCCAGCATATCCATTACAGCAAGTCTGATCTGGATTACACGCTGGATGTAAACAGAGTATTTGATAACTTATATTCCGAGGTTGATGATGAAGAAGAAGTCTAAAGGTTATAAAGCTGGAGGCAGAATTAAGGCCAAAGGCATGAAGAAAGGTGGTAGAGCAATGAAGCCTAAAGGTATGAAAAAAGGCGGCATAATGAAGGCCAAGGGGATGAAGGCAGGCGGCAAGATGCCTATGTCTAAAGACCCCAAGACAGGCCAGACGGTTCCAACCTTTGCTATGGATGGCAAGGGCAAAATGATGGGTGGCGGAAAAGTAAGAATGACACCCAAGGGAATGAGTGCTGGTGGAGCCGTTGCGGCAGTTAACAAGGACATGAAAAAGAAGTCCAAGGGCATGGCTAAAGGCGGTGCTATAAAGTCAAAGATGGGTTCCAAAGGCGGAGCTAAAGGCGGAAAAACTGTTGCGAGAGGATCAGGTGCAGCAAGACCCCAAAAGTTCGGAAAAAACGGATAGAGCTAAAAGAATATCAGCTCTAATAAATCGTGGTGCAGCAGTTTTAAAGAAAGCATTAAAGTTAAAAGAAGAAGCTGTTGTAAAACAAAAAGCACCTAAGAAGATGCGTAAAATTTCTCTTGAAGCGGCTTTTGAAAAAGAAAAGAAGTCTCAAGGAAAAAGGAGAAAATAATCATGGCATTACCAGCATTAGGAGCAGCGGCACGACTTATTTCTTCAAAAGGAGTAAGAGAAGCTGCAAAAAAATACGGCTCAAAAGCCATTGAAGAGGCAAAAAAACAGCTTAAAGAAAGAGACAAAGCTGTAAGCAAGGGGGCAAAAGAAGCCATACAGAAAGACCCTGTTGCTTTAAAAGCAAGGTCAGAGGCTAAGAAAGAAATCAGCGATAGTTCATTTGATAAAATGCGGTCTGTAAGAGTAAGGGACAAAGTAGAAGGAAGGGCAAGAGCCAGAAACAAGGAGGCAGATATTTTTGCTGAACCTAAAGTAGAAGTTCCTTTAAAGCTTAAAAAAGGCGGAAAAGTTCCTAGTTGGCAAGACCACGTTAAATCAAAGTATGGCAAATAAATTATGGCAATAGACCCTGCACTTAGCCCGTTTGATGAAGACATTGACGGGATTGGTGGTTTAGAGATCAGCATTGAGAACCCCGAATCGGTATCTATTGAGACCGAAGATGGCGGTGTATTGATTGATTTTGATCCTAACAACCCCATGACAGGCGGAATGAACCATGAGTCTAACCTTGCTGAATTTGTTGATCCAATAGAGCTAGACAGGCTAGGATCAAGCCTTGTAGGTTCTTATCTGTCTGATAAGGACAGTCGTAAAGACTGGGAAGATTCCTATATAAGGGGTCTTGAGCTTCTTGGATTAAAATTTGAAGACCGCACCACTCCTTGGGATGGGGCATGTGGCGTATTCCATCCTATGCTTTCTGAGGCAGTTGTTCGCTTTCAGGCACAGACTATACAGGAGATTTATCCTGCTGCTGGCCCAGTCAAGACAGATATTATAGGAAAGATCACGCCAGAAAGGGTAAAGCAGGCAGAAAGGGTTCAGGATTATCTGAACTATGTCATTACCCAGAAGATGGTGGAATACAGAACTGAAACAGAGAAATTACTTTTTTCTCTTCCTATTGCAGGATCAGCGTTCAGGAAGGTGTATTACGATCCTAACATGGGCAGACCTTGTGCCATGTTTGTTCCTGCCGAAGATTTTGTAGTCAGCTATGGAGCATCTGATTTAACGACATGCGAAAGAGCAACGCATGTTATGAAGAAAACTTCTAATGAAATCAGGAAGTTACAAGTTTCTGGGTTTTACAAAGATATTGATCTTGGCAATCCAAGTCTTTCTGTAAGTGACATTCAGCAGAAATACAACGAATTAACGGGTGACTCTGCCACTGAAAGCCAAGGCTATGATATGGATAGCCGTTATACATTGCTTGAAATGGTAGTAGACATTGACTTGGTTGGTTATGAAGACACCCAGAGAGGAGAGCCTACAGGCATTGCTCTTCCTTATGTTATTACTATTGAACAAAGTTCTCGAAAGATTTTATCAATCAGAAGAAACTGGTCTGAAGAAGATCCCAAGAAACTACCTCTACAACATTTTGTACACTACCAGTATTTACCAGGATTTGGTTTTTATGGCTTTGGTCTGGTACATATGATTGGTGGACTGTCTCAATCAGCCACCTCATTGCTAAGACAGTTAGTAGATGCAGGCACATTGTCTAATTTGCCGGGCGGATTGAAAGCCAGAGGGCTAAGAATTAAGGGGGATGAGACCCCAATCATGCCTGGAGAGTTTCGTGATGTAGATGTTCCTGGTGGAGCAATCAAAGATAACATCACATTTATGCCTTATAAAGAGCCTTCTAACGTCCTGTATCAGCTTCTGGGCGATATTGTTAATGAAGGACGTAGATTTGCATCAGCAGCAGATGTAAAGGCAGCAGATATCAATGGCGAAGCCCCAGTAGGTACGACTTTAGCGGTACTGGAACGAGAAATGAAGGTGATGAGCGCAGTTCAGGCAAGAGTTCACCACTCAATGGGGCAGGAAATCAGGATTTTAGCAGAAATTATCCGTGATTTTGGGCCTGAAACGTACCCATATGAGCTTGAAGGCGAAGAAGTTACCTCCAAAGACTTCGATGACCGTGTAGATGTCATCCCAGTAAGCGATCCTAACGCTGGAACGATGGCTCAACGCATCATGCAGTACCAAGCGGCACTACAATTAGCGGCTCAAGCCCCTCAAATGTACGATATGCCCCTGTTGCACCGTCAAATGATCGAAATCCTTGGCATTCGGGACGCAGATGAGATAATTCCGACAGATAAGGACTTAAAACCCATTGATCCAGTGTCTGAAAACATGGATATCCTCAATGGCAAGCCTGTTAAGGCGTTTATCTACCAAGATCACGAAGCACACATACAAACACACCTTTCTGCGGCACAAAATCCGAAGATTATGGAGTTAATGAGTCGCGCACCGCAGGCTAAGATGATTGAAGCTGCTATGGCAGCACATATTCAGGAACATGTAGCGTTTGCGTACCGTGCAGGCATTGAAAAAGAGCTTGGTGTGGAATTACCGCCTCCAAATGAGCCATTACCAGAAGATATAGAGCTTAGAATCTCCAGATTGGCAGCTCCTGCTTCAGCTCAGTTGACTGGAAAAGCACAGCAAGAAGCACAAATGCAACAGCAAATGAAACAAATGCAAGATCCTGTTATACAGATGCAACAGAAGGAACTTCAGCTTAAAGAAGCAGAACTTCAGGGCAAAGCCCAGCTTGAGATGGCTAAAGTGCAGATGGCAATGGGCAAAGCAGTGGATCAGAAAGAACTTGAGCTTCAGCGTCTTGAGCAAAATGAGCGTATTGAAACAGCTAGAATTGCAGCCAAGATAGCGGCTGATAACCTGAAAGCAGACACTGAAGAACAAAGAGTAATGACAGAGAAAGAGGCAGATGCTTTTAGAGAAGGTGTCGGCCTTGTTAAAGATATTACCTTAGAGAAGCTTAGAAGAAATGACTGATCGTCTTTCTAATAACATTCTTGAAGTCCTTAGAGATGCGATACGTAGAGAAATGAATCAGGTAACAGATCATATTGCTACTGGGTCTTGTAAGGATCATAGCGAATACACCCATTCTTGCGGAGTAATCAAAGGACTTGCTCTTGCAGAGAGAGAAATACTAGACCTCAATAAGAGGGTTGAGGAACAATAATTCGTCATAATGACGCAAGCGACTCTGGACGCTAATTCCAGTGCAGGAAATGACAATGAGTGCAGCAGAAAAGTTAGACCCCTTAGAGGAGGAAAGCGCAGAAAAAGCGAAACAGCTTCCAGAGCCTAAAGGTTACAAGATCCTTATTGCAATGCCCGGAGCAGAAGAAATGACCGAGGGCGGCATTATTAAGGCGGCAGTAACCAGGCAGCTTGAAGAAGTTGGAGCTATGTATGGCATGGTTTTAAAGCTTGGCCCAGATGCTTATGCAGATAAAAAACGGTTTCCTAACGGGCCGTACTGCAAAGAAGGAGAACTCATACTAATGAGGTCTTACTCTGGAACCCGATTTAAAATTCATGGCAAGGAATTTCGCTTAATCAATGATGACAGCGTGGAAGCTGTGATTGATGATCCAAGGGGGCTAGAAAAGATATGAGTGATACAGAGCAAATTCAAGAAGAACCTCAAGAGTCTCCAATGTCTTTTGAAGACAAGTTCTTGGGTGTTAGGCACAAAGTTGTTAAGTCCGTTGAAGAAAAGCTGGAAGAAAAAAACCAGCAAGCAGTTTCTGATGTAGAGTTTGAGGTTGTTGATGAGAGAGAGCCAGAGGACAGAAAGCCTCCTCGATCTCAAAACGCTAAAGATGACGATGAAGAAGAACTGTCAGGATATAGCGACAAAGTTAAAAAACGAATTAACAAACTGAAATATGATTTTCACGAAGAACGCAGAGCAAGAGAAGATGCCGAGCGTTTAAGGGAAGAAGCAGTTCGCGTTGCTCAAGAGCTTAATAATCGCAATCAGCATTTTCAAACTGTAATTAACCAAGGAGAAGGTGTCCTTGTTAATCAGATTAAAGAAAGAGCTGGTTTAGCCGTTGAGCAAGCCAAGTCTCAATACAGAGAGGCTTACGAGGCAGGTGAAACTGAAAAAATTATTTCAGCTCAAGAGGCTTTAATAAAAGCCCAAGCAGAATTAACTGAAGCAGAAAAACAACATTCTGCTGTGCAAAGCAGATACCAGGATCAAGAACGGTATATGCAGCAACAGGCAAACCAGCCGCAACAGCCGCAACAGCCGCTACAGCCGCAACAACAAGGCCAGCCAATGCCGCAGCAGCAGCGCACAGAGCCTACAGCTAAAGCAAAAGAATGGCAGCAAGAAAATCCTTGGTTTGGTAATGAAGAACATAAGGACATGACAGCTTTAGCCTATGGTGTGCATGAAAGGCTTGTAAGAGATGAAGGCTTTGATCCAAATTCAGATGAATATTTTGAAGCAATTGATGCAACAATGCGTTCAAGATTTCCTGAACATTTCGATGAGGGAGCAGGCAACACCCAAAATGCCTCTTCGACCTCTCGAAGAACCAACACGGTAGTAGCACCGTCTTCAAGAAACAATGGTGCAAGGCCGCGCAAAGTGAAGCTAAAGGGTAGCCAAGTCCAACTCGCTAAAAGACTTGGTTTAACAAATGAGCAATATGCCAGACAACTAACAAAGGAGCAAACTAATGTCTGAAGATAACAATGTAACTACATCTGAGGATGATTCCTGGTTGATGGCAGATGAGCAAGAGCGCACTCCAAGGTCTGTCGAAGGCCGTGAAGCTACACAAAGACCGGGAGGTTCTTGGTTGCCAGCATCTGTGCTGCCAACTCCAGAGCCAGAAGATGGATGGGTATTCCGCTGGGTAAGAACCAGCACTCTAGGAAACGCTGATAATACCAACGTATCCCAGAAATTCCGTGAAGGATGGATTCCTGTTAAGTCTGAAGAAAAGCCCGAAATGCAGGTGATGTCGGACATCGAGTCTCGATTTGAAGGGAACATAGAGATAGGCGGTTTGCTTCTCTGTAAAGCTCCTGAAGAAGAAATGAGACAACGAGCTGCCTACTATAGAGATGTAGCTAGTCAGCAGATGGAATCTGTAGATAACAGCTTCATGCGGGAAAACGATCCGAGAATGCCTCTGTTAAAACCAGAGCGCAACACTCGCACAACATTTGGACGGAGTTAGCGTTATTCGCTTTTTACTCTTTAACTTTTAATGTATCAATTGGAGATATATTATGGCAACTTCAGCCGCCCCAACTGGGGCTGAACCAGTTGGCACTTTAAGTGCTAGTGGTTCTTTTACTGGCAAAGTTCGCCACATTAAGATTGCAAGTGGCTATGGCACAGCTATCTTTTATGGTGACTTTGTAAAGTTGGTTAGTTCTGGAACTGTGGAGAAAGACACAGGGACAACTTCTCTTACACCTGTAGGTGTTTTTATGGGTTGTTCTTACACAGATCCTAGTACCAACCAGATGACATTTAATCAGCAGTTTCCTGCAAGCACAGCAGCGTCTGACATCATGGCTTATGTCCTTGATGATCCGAATGTCCTGATGCGTATGCAAGGAGATGCAACTTTGGCTCAAACTACACTTGGAAACAATGTAGCGGCAGTTCAAACGGCTGGTTCAACCTCAATTGGTCGCAGTAAGAATGCAGTTGATTCTAGCACTGTGGCTACAACTAACACACTGCCGTTAAGGATCATTGACTTTGTTGATGGCCCTACTAGCACAGTGGGTGATGCGTTTACTGATGTCATCGTTAAGTTTAACGTAGGACACATATACGTTAACACCACTGGCATATAAGGAGACTGACTAATGGCTATTTCAAGAGCGCAGATGCTCAAAGAGCTGTTACCGGGCCTTAATGCCCTGTTCGGTCTTGAGTATGAAAAGTACGATGATGAGCATACGTTGATTTATGAAACTGAATCATCGGATCGTTCATTTGAAGAGGAAGTAAAACTTTCGGGTTTTGCTGCTGCACCTGTAAAAGCTGAAGGAGCTGCTATAAGCTACGATTCAGCACAGGAATCTTTCACTGCACGTTACAACCATGAGACTATTGCTCTTGGTTTCAGCATTACAGAAGAAGCTATGGAGGATAACCTCTATGATTCCCTGTCTGCTCGATACACCAAGGCTCTTGCCCGTGGTATGGCGTACACAAAGCAAGTGAAAGCAGCATTTCCTTTAAACAACGGTTTCACTAATGCTTACCAGTCTGGTGACGGGGTTAACCTGTTTACTGCTTCTGGTGACGGTGTAACTGGCGGTGATGGACACCCTCTAGTAAGCGGTGGCAAGAACAGCAACCGTCCTGCGACAGCGGCTGATCTTAACGAAACTTCATTAGAAGATGCGGTAATTAATATTGCAGCATTTACTGATGAGCGTGGACTTTTGATTGCAGCTCGTCCTAGACGATTAGTTGTTCCGCCTGCGTTACAGTTTGTGGCAACCAGACTTCTGGAAACAGATGGCAGAGTTGGTACTGCTGATAACGACATTAACGCTTTGCGTAATAATGGTTCAATACCTGAAGGTTATTCGGTCAATCATTATCTGACTGACACTAATGCCTTTTTTGTTATCACTGACGTTCCTAACGGAATGAAGCACTTTGAGCGTACTGCGCTTGAAACTTCTATGGACGGTGATTTCGACACAGGTAACGTCCGTTATAAGGCTAGAGAGCGGTACAGTTTTGGTGTATCCGACCCTCTTGGGATCTACGGATCTCCGGGTACATCCTGACGATAGGGGGCTTTGCCCCCTTTTTTAAATTCTTATCTGGGATAAAATAGCTGCAACGACCAGCCCAGTGGACGTTACGAAGACGTTGTAGCAAATCCTTTCGTAAATAGGTAATCAAAATGGCTAATACAACCTTTAATGGCCCAGTCCGTTCAGAGAATGGATTTACGGTTATATCTAAAAACAGTACAACAGGTACTGTTACAACTGAGTTCACACTTGACGGAAACGGCTTGCAGGTCACTCCAGTTGCCTTGGCAGATACAACAGCAATTTCGCTAACAGCAACGGCTCATGGAGGAAGAACCTCTGTAGTTCCTGCTTTGTCAGCTAATTGCACTTTGACTTTGCCTAGTCCCTCTGCTGGTGTTTTCTTTAAGCTGGTTTACGGTGGTGCGGCAGAAGAAACTGAAAACCTGGTTATTGATACAGGATCAGACACAAACTTCTATCTGGGCGGTATCGTTCATCTTGACTCAAACGCAGATAATGTTTCTGTGTATGCAGATGGAAACTCAAACTCAATCCTGACATTAACGGATTTTGGTTTATTTGAGATTAATGTACTGGCAAAAGATTCAACCAATTGGTATATCTGGGGCTATCAAGAAGGTGCGGATGTTCCTGCCTTTACTGACCAGTCATAATGACATGGGGGCGAAAACCCCCCTTTATTTCGGAGATATACAATGGCTGATGTAGTAACCTCTCAGACAATTCAGGACGGTGGAAGAAACCTGATTATGAAGTTCACTAATGTTAGTGACGGTTCAGGCGAGTCTGCTGTTAAGAAAGTAGACGTATCTGCTCTTTCCTCTGATCCCATGACAGGGAAAGAATGCACTCGTGTAGCAATTAGTAAAATACAATTCTCTACAGTCGGTATGAGCGTTAAAGTTGAATTTGATGCCTCTACAAATGTTTTAGCGGCACACTTGCCAGCAGATTATGCTGATGAATTAGACTTTACTTCTTTTACTGGCATACCTAATAATGCTGGTTCTGGTGTCACTGGAGACATTGACTTAACAACAGTCGGTCATAGCAGTGGCGATGCCTACACAGTGGTTTTAACAATGGTGAAATCCTATGGCTAAACTTGAAGTCTTTCAAAACGGAAACTGGAATAATGGAGATCCTGTATACCAGATTGGTATGAAGAACTCTGATGGTACATATGAAACCGTTGTCTTTGACTTAATGACCAAATCGGAAGCAGAGCGAGTTTTAAAAGAAATGAGCAAGGATTTGGAAGTTGTTAGATCAAGGACGAAAGACGGAACTTTTGCCAAGGATGATCCTGACACAAAAGAAAATGAGGCATGGGAAGTAAAGAAGAAAGCCCCTGCCAAGAAAAAAACACCAGCTAAAAAAACCCCTGTTAAAAAAGCTGTAGTTAAAAAGGCTCCTGTTAAGAAAAAAGCTTCTGCAAAAAAGAAAGTTGCTAAGAAGAAGTAATGCGAAATTATCGCAAGGAGTATGATGAGTATCACTCTCAGTCCAAGCAGAAAAAGCGAAGGGCTGGGAGAAATGCTGCTCGTAGAAAAATGTCAGAAGCAGGAAAAGTTAAAAAAGGTGATGGAAAGGATGTTCATCATAAAGATAGAAATCCCAAAAACAACAAAACAAGTAATTTAAAAGTTGTTAGCAAAAGCAAGAATAGAAGCGTTAGGAGAACTTGATGAGCCGTCCAAATTACAGCAGCCCAGTTACAAACCCTTATGCAAGAATGCGTGAATCTGCTTATTCAGGTTTAGGTGACATGGGTGGCGGAATGATGGGCGGTGGCTACGGAATTAGAGGTTATCAACTTAACCCTCGATACAATCCTCCTATGGGCGGAATGTACGGTGGAGGAAAGGGTGGCGGAAACATGTATGGCGGTGGAAATATGTATGGTATGAGCGGATACAGAGCCGCTTCTCCTTACATGCCTGGTAGATATGGCAATTCTATGACTGGAATGGGTGGTTACGGGAGAGGATATTCTCCTTATGGTTATGGAGGAATGTCTCCTTATGGCGGTTCTATTTATGGGACTATGGGAAATACAGGAAGTCCTTTCCCTCAAGGGTCTTATTTCCTCACTCCGGGTGGAGCTTTAGGAGGAATGCCTAACTACCAAAAACAACAGTATTACGGAACCACTAATATTCATCCTATTACAGGACAGGTTATGCCGCCCAGAATGACTGAAGAAGAAGCTCCGCCTCCCGCTGACGTTTCTACAGCAAGTCCTTCCGCTGACGTTTCTACAGCAAGTCCTTCCGCTGACGTTTCTACAGCGAGTGCTGACGCAGATACAGGCACAAATGAAGTAACAGACAACGGAGCAGAAACAACTCCATCATATAATATGGAAGCGTTACGAAAGATTCTTGAGCAATATCAAGGGTTAAACAATTTTAACTTTAATAACTTTAATCCATTTAGGTAAAGAGCTTAGTATGCCAAAAAAGAAAAAATTAAAAAATGGCGGGAGAATAAAGCCTGCTAAATGTAGAAATGGAATAGCAAAAAAAGGCAAAACAAGAGGAGTTCTAGTTTAAATGGCAACTAGTGGTACATTCGCATTTACTCTTGATCTTGCTGATGCTATGGAAGAAGCCTATGAGCGTTGTGGGCTAGAGCTTCGTAGTGGATATGATTATCGAACAGCAAGAAGAAGTCTTAACATGCTTATGCTTGAGTGGCAGAATCGAGGGCTAAACCTCTGGACTGTGAAAAATGCTTCTCAAACCCTAACGGCTGGAACAAGCACCTATGCGTTAACAGCAGAAAAACTAGAGATTGTTGAAGCGGTTTGCAGAACAGACGAGGGAAACACCTCGTTGCAGGCTGATTTAAGCATGACTAGGATATCGGTTTCAACGTACTCACAACAAACAAACAAACTTACAGATGGCAGACCTATTCAGTATTTTGTAGAAAGAACTCCCAGCAACCTTAATATTGTTGTTTGGCCTGTTCCTGACGCTACAAAAACATATATATTTAATTACTATTATATAGAGCGTATTGAAGATGCAGGCACTACAGCATCTTTAAATATGGATGTCCCTGCTAGATATCTTCCCTGTTTAACGGCTGGTCTTGCTTATTATATTTCAATGAAAAAGCCAGAGGCTCAAAGTTTAGCCCCTATGTTAAAACAAGTTTATGATGAGCAATGGGAAATGGCTTCTGATGCAGCAAGAGAGAAAGCTTCCTTTCAAGTGTCTCCTGGTGGATATAGCAACCTATGAGCAATTATGCCAATGGAAAACATGCCTTCGGTTTTTGTGACCGCACAGGATTTAGGTACAGAAAAAAGGATTTAGTTCCTCAGATTGAGAATCAGCGTCCAAATGGCTTGCTGGTTGGACGGGATGTTTTAGATAAAGACCAACCCCAATTGCAACTTGGAAAGCTTAACATGGAAGACCCGCAAGCAATTCGCAATCCAAGACCTGATGCAAGTTTAGAGGAAAGCAGGTCATTGTCTGCATTTGATCCAGTTGGTGGAGGATCTGAAGCTTATGGCACAGAAACCCTTGGTCTTGATATAAAGGGAGAAGTAGGAAAAGTAACGGTGAGCACCTCCTAATGGCTTGGACATTTACAACTTTAAAGAATGCTTTGCAGGATTACCTGGAGACAACGGAAACTACTTTCGTTAATAATCTTCCCACTATTATCCTGCAAGCAGAAGACAGAATACTTAAATCAGTTCAGTTGCCTGATTTTAGAAAAAACGCAACAGGTAATACATCTCAGGGAAACCAGTATCTTTCTATGCCATCTGATTTTCTGGCTCCGTATTCCTTGTCTGTGGATAATACTGGGTACGAGTTTCTTGTATTTAAAGATGTAAACTTTATACGAGAAGCATACCCTGCTTCTTCAACGACTGGAACGCCAAAGTATTACGCAATATTTGATGAATCTAATTTTCTTTTAGCACCGACACCTAATTACTTGACTGGCACAACAAACTACACGGTAGAGCTTCATTACTTTTATAAGCCAGAATCAATTACTACGGCATCAAGTGGTACAAGCTGGTTAGGCACTAATGCAGAGTCAACCTTGTTTTATGGGTGCCTGGTTGAAGCATACACCTTCTTGAAGGGTGATGCAGACGTTATGCAGATGTACATAGCAAGATATGAAGATGCGTTAGGCAAGCTCAAGAATCTGGGCGAAAATTACGATACTACAGATAGCTATCGTTCTGGAGCGGTTAGGAACATAAGAGGATGATTGGTTCGCTAGGAGAGGTAGAAGTAGGTTCTGTAGGGGTTCACACAACACATCAAAGAGGGATTGCTCCAGAAGAGGTAGCCTCAAGATGTGCAGACAAGATTGTTTCTGTATCAGAAAGCGCCAATCCCCTGATAAGGGAGCAAGCTAATGCGTTCAAACAGAACATACAGAAAGTAATTGAGTTTTATGTCAGGCAAGGAATTAACGGGTACAAAACCGATTTGTATAACGAAGCGTTAAAGGCTGGAGATGACGGCCTAGCTAATATAATCAGGAGGCTATGATGGCTTTTAGCGGAAACTTTATGTGTACCAGCTTCAAGAAAGAGCTAATGGAGGCTGTACACAACTTTAAAAACTCTGGTGGCAACACCTTTAATATTGCCTTGTATACCAATAGTGCCAGCTTTACTGCGGCTACTACTGCGTATACCACTAGCAATGAGGTAAGTGGTACGGGCTATACGGCAAAAGGGGCTTCTTTAACCAGAGTAGACCCAACCACAAGCAGCACTACGGCTTTTACAGATTTTGCTGACGTAACCTTTAGTTCATCATCTATTACGGCTAGAGGCGCTTTAATATTTAATGACAGTGCCAGTGGAGATCCAACCGTTTGCGTTTTGGATTTTGGTGCTGACAAATCATCAACAAGTGGAGATTTTACAGTCCAGTTTCCAACTGCTGACGCGAGTAACGCTATTATCAGGATTGCCTGATGGCAGATGCTTTAACTACCTATATTGGCTGGAATAGCTCTGGTCAAAGCTGGAACGGTGGCTCTTGGAATGTAGACCAAGCTATTGCTGGTGCTACAGCCTCGGTAGGTAGCGTTAGCTTTGAAGGCGATGTAATTGTAAGTCTTACAGGGGTTGCTGGCACAGGTGGTGTAGGAAGTGTTACAGCTACTGGATCTGCGGTTGTAGCTGTTACAGGAATTGCAGGAACAGGAGGAGTTGGTAGTGTCACCATAGAAGGTGATGCGTCTGCTTCAGTTACAGGTATTGCTGGAACTGGTGCTGTTGGTTCTGTCACGGTAGCTCCACAAACAATAGTTTCGGTTACAGGGGTTTCGGCTACTGGAGCAGTAGGCACTTCTGTAGTCTGGGTGCAAATTAGTCCAAATGTAGGAACAAGCTGGTCAACAATTAGCCCATCACAAAGTCCAAATTGGGAAGAGGCTGCGTAGAGGATATAAAATATGTCAAGTTCATATACAGATTTTTTAGGTATCGAGAAGATAGGATCTGGCGAACAGTCAGGTACTTGGGGTGATACCACTAACACCAACTGGGATTTAACGGATGAAGCGATTACTGGTATTGTCTCTGTTACACTATCTAGTGCTGGCTCTTCTGGCTCTCCCACTGCCCTCCCGATTACTGATGGCTCAAGCTCGAATGGAAGAAATAAGTTTATCGAGTTCGTTGACGGAGGTGATCTCAGTTCAACAGCATATGTCCAGTTAACTCCAAACAATTCAGAAAAGATATGTTATCTCCGTAACAGTCTTTCTGGAAGCCGTTCAGTTATTATCTTCCAAGGTAACTACAACGCTTCAAATGATTTTGAGATTCCTAATGGCAAAGACGTTGTACTAAAGTTTAATGGTGGTGGCACAGGTGCTACAGTCACACAGGTATTTTCAAACCTTGCTATTGATGCCCTGACATCAGGAGCCGCAACATTTAGCGGTGATGTAACCATTACAGGCACAACCCCCACCCTCACAATAGGTGACGCAGGGGCAGAAGACACAAGTCTAGTTTTTGACGGCAACGCCAAGGACTTCTACGTTGGTCTTGATGACTCAGCGGATAAGCTGGTAGTCGGTGTCGGATCTACCGTTGGAACTAACTCAGTGCTTACCATTGATGATGATGCCGTAACAGTGGGTGATGGAGCGGCAGTCGATACTAAAGTAGTTTTTGACGGGAACGCTCAAGATTACTATATAGGTCTTGATGATTCTGCTGATGATCTAGTCATTGGCCTTGGATCGGCAGTTGGTACAACCCCTGCTATAGAGATTGATGAAAACCAAGATGTTAAGTTCGCCCAGAGCATTGGAGTAGGACAGGCAGCATCTAGCACTGTAGGTGATATAGTTGCCCAGACAATGGCATTGAAGGGTACAACCCCTACATTGACCATTGGTGATGCGGGTGCGGAAGATACCAAGATAGTTTTTGACGGGAACGCCAAGGATTTTTATATTGGCCTCGATGATTCCGCAGATAAACTGGTAATTGGAGAAGGCTCTACTGTAGGCACAAATAGCGTCCTGACCATTACAGATGACGCTGTGACAATTGGCGATGCAGCCGCTGTAGACAGCAAGCTGGTTTTTGACGGGAACGCCCAAGACTTTTACGTAGCACTAGATGACTCAGCAGATGACCTGTTGATTGGCGTAGGTTCTACGGTAGGTACGACCCCTGCAATCCACATTGATGAGAATCAGGTAGTCAAGTTTGACGCAGGTATTCAAGAAGAAAGCACAGTGGTTAGCTCCAGCAGTAATGCCGCAACCCTTAACCTGAATCTGGGGACAGTGTTTACACATACGCTCAGTGAGAACGTAACCTATACGTTCAGCAACCCTGCTGCTAGTGGCTATGCTAGTACCTTTATTTTGAAGGTCACTCAGGACTCTTCAGCAAGAACCATAACATGGCCGGGGTCAGTTGATTGGGCTGGAGGAACAGCACCTACAATCAGCACAGGTAGTGGAGATGTAGATGTATTTGTGTTTCATACGGTGGATGGAGGCACAATATATTATGGATTCACAGCAGGACAGGATCTAACATAATGAGTTTTGGATCTACAAAACTGTTAGCCGCATCAGGTGGAAAAGCCTATGAAATAGATCAGTCTTTGATGTTTGAGGTTGCGGATAGTTCTTATTTATCCAAAACTCCAAGTTCAGCCAGTAACCAAAGAACATGGACTCTTAGCACATGGATAAAAAATACTTCAGAAAATTATGCAGGTGGATCAATATGGGGGTCGCATGACAACTCAACACAAAGTGATGCTGGTTATGGTTGGCTTGGGTTGTATCAGGATAAACTTCAGATGGGTGGATGGTCTACAAACTGGAGAACAACAAACAGAGTATTTCGTGATGTTGGGGCTTGGATGCACTTGGTTGTTGCTGTTGATACAACTATTGCTGATGGTAGTGCCGACAATAGAATTAGAATTTATATAAATGGTGTAGAAGAAACTTCTTTTTCAGAAAAAAATAACCCTTCTCAAAATTATGACTTGCCTTGGAACAAAAATCAACAACATAGGTTTGGGGCTATAAACAGATCAACTGCTTATTATTTTGGTGGATATTTCGCGGAAACTCAGGTTATTGATGGTTCACAATTAACACCTTCATCATTTGGAGAAACAGACGAAGACACAGGACAGTGGATTCCTAAGGAGCCGTCAGGCTTAACTTACGGCACTAATGGTTTTTATTTAAAATTTGAATCAGGAGCTATTGGTACAGATAGCTCTGGTAACGGAAATAACTATACAGCAAATAATTTAGCAAATGCAGATGTTGTACTTGATACACCTACTAATAATTTTTGTACCTACAATTCACTTGATAACGGCAGTACAGTATTAAGTCAAGGTAATTTAAAGTTTGTAAACTCTAGTGGAGGCTCAGATACAGGCTGCACTATGCAAATTCCTTTTACTGGCAAATGGTATTGGGAAATAAGAGCTACCGCTGTTGACGCAATGTATTACGGGATAACTAGAACATCTTATACAGGTACAGATGGAAGTTACGGATCAGACGGAAGAACTATACTTTACAATGGAACTTTTTGGAATGGTAGTAGCGCAGCCTCTTATGGAAGCTCTTATAGCGATGGGGATATTGTTAACGTAGCTTTTGACTGCGATAACAGCAAACTATATTTTGGAAAAAATGGGACTTGGTTTAATTCGGGAAATCCAGCAACAGGTTCTAATCCAGCAGGTTCAGTAACTGCATCAGAAGCTTGGGTTCCAAATATGTATGGAAATTCTGGCACACAAAATGATATAAATTTTGGACAGAATGGAACATTCAATGGATTGGTAACGGCTCAAGGCAATGCAGATGGTAGTGGGGAAGGCGATTTTTACTACTCCCCACCGTCTGGGTTTAAAGCGTTATGCTCCAAAAACCTACCTACGCCAGCAATTAAAAAATCCACAGAGCATTTTAATACTGTGCTTTACACGGGGAATAACTCAACGAACCATGATATATCCGGAGTAGGGTTTCAGCCTGATTTCACTTGGATTAAAAACAGAAGCCAAGCAGATTCCCATGTATTACATGATGCAGTTAGAGGTGTAGGTAATGTTGTCTATTCGGATCTTAATCTAGCCGAAAACAATAATGCAGCTTATTTTGGCCCCTTTCAAACTGATGGGTTTCGTCTATCACCTACTTCTGTTGGTCATGCATATAATGCGAGTTCAGAAAATTATGTAGCTTGGGCATGGAAAGTGGGAGGAACTGCACCTAGCAAAACTTATGCTGTAAAGGTGGTGTCAGACAGCGGGAACAAGTATCGTTTTGATGATTATGGAACAAGTGCAGTAACGCTTAACCTACAAGAGGGAGGCACATATACTTTCGATCAGTCAGACAGTTCTAACTCTGGACATCCTCTTAGATTCTCTACCACTTCTGACGGCTCTCATGGTGGCGGCTCAGAATATACGACAGGTGTAACAACTAACGGGACACCGGGATCATCTGGAGCCTACACAAGAATTACTGTAGCGGCATCTGCCGCAACCCTTTATTACTACTGCACCGCTCATAGCGGCATGGGCGGTCAAGCAAACACAAACAGTACATTTGGAGCAACCAACTTGGATGGCTCCATTCTTTCGGTTGTGTCTGAAAATACTACATCAGGATTTAGCATAGTAAGCTACACTGGCACAGGCTCTAATGCTACGGTTGGACATGAGCTTGGTGTAGCACCGTCAGTGATAATACTAAAAAATAGAGACACGGATGACAACTGGAGAGTTTATTCACGCAATGACGCAACAGATTATTTAGCTTTAAACGCAACGATAGCGTCAACAGATGACAATACATCGTGGAATGATACTGCTCCAACAAGCTCTGTTTTTACAATAGGCACAGATACTAACACCAACAGAAGCGGTGATGACTTTGTAGCCTATTGCTTTGCAGAAATTGAAGGTTTTAGTAAGTTTGGAACCTACACTGGCAATGGAAATGCCAATGGCCCATATATTATTACAGGATTCCAACCAGCATGGATAATGACGAAAATAGTAAGCACGACAGTCTCTGGTGGTGGTGACTGGGTTATTTATGATGATAAAAGAGATGTTGACAATGTAACAAATAATGCACTATATGCGAACTTAAGTATCGCTGAGTCAACAGGTTTTGATTACGATATCAACAGCAACGGCTTTAAAGCTAGAGCGGCTGGTAACGATATAAACCAAAATGCTCAAACATTTTTATATTTGGCTTTTTCCGAATTCCCATTTAAATACGCAAATGCGAGGTGACAATGTACGCAATAGTTAAAGACGGCTCAATAACCGCAACTGGGACGCTTAAACAGCTATTTCCAACAACCTCGTTTGCGGGTGGCGTAGCTAATTCAGAGTTTAAAAAAGCAGAAAACCTAGAAGATGTTGTTAATGGGGAGCAAAAAGACAGAACATATTATTTTGTTACGCAAGGCAATATTGTTCTTGTTGATGGTGTTCCCACACAGCAATACACCAACACAGCTAAACGTCTAAACGATGAAGATGCCAAAGATGAAGATGGCAATCAGCTTTATGTGCAAGTCTGGGATGAAGACACAAAGAAAATGGTTGATACCAGCGAGAAAATGGTCAATCAAGGTCTTAAAACAGTAATGACAGAGAAGGTTAAAGACATTACTAATGGGTTGTTGTCAAAAACAGATTGGATGATTATAAGGAAGGTAGAGCGTAGCGTTAATGTACCTTCTGCTACAGAAACTTATCGGACTGCTGTGCTTACAGAGTGTGGAAGATTGGAGTCAGCAATAGCGGGAGTGTCTGACGTAGACGCACTGGCAACAGTTATGGCGGGACAAAATTGGCCTACAGAGGGATAAATCAATGAGGATTATCGGACTGATATTGGCGGTACTAATAACGGGATGTCAAACAGCAGGGCAAGAGTATTATCAAGCTGTTCAACAGATAGCCATAGCGCAGAGTCAGGCACAACAAGCTAAATCTGAGGCGTTATCCAAGATTGCCGCGAGTGGTGACTCGTCAGCGGCAGGATCTGCTGTCATGGCATTAGCCTTGATGCAAAGCCCTCAGACGCAGGTAATACCTCAACAATCGGCAGCACTTGAGTGGAGCAAGGCCGTCCTCCCAGTTGTCGGTTCCTTGGGGGCTATGTGGATAAGCTCAGATGCCCAGAAAACAACAGCTAGACATGCGATGACCTCTAACTTGGCTAGGATTGAGCAAGAAGGAAATAAGACCACGGCCCTGTATGACATGTTAGGGTCTAACAACGAGAACATGCTAAACCTTGGGTTAGGATCATATGAAGCAATTAATGTAGCTGGTCAACAATCGGTTGATCTAGGTCTTGGGTTGGGCTTGGCAAGTATAAATGGAAGCACTGGCGGTGGCGATAATTCGGCAGTATTGGATGCAATTAGCAACCTGTCTTTCCCAGACTATACGGCTAACTTTCAAGGCATTTTAGATGCCATTGGCGGCATAACAGTTCCTAACTACGATACACAGCTAGACAATATACTGGATAAAATAGAGCTTTCAAACACCGTTTGGATTGCTGGCGTAAATTGTGTAAACAATGCTACAAGTGGCGTTATCGGTGTAGGTGGAGTCAATACAGCCCTACCTGTGTGTCCTAATTAGTAATAGTGGTGATGGATATCAGATCATATTTTTTTTCTATAGGATATCCAAAACTCAGGAGCAAACATCGTGGCGGTAGCGGAAATCATGGCGATTATCTCAACCGTCAATGCGGCAAGCGCAGCAATAAACAAAGTCGCAGGAACGTGCAACGACCTTAGTACGATTGGTACATTTGTAGGAAAGTTAGGTCAAGCCCAAGTAGATATTCAAGCGTATCAGAACAAACACAGAAACAACCTGTCTCAGGAAGAATTAATCCAGATAACTCTGGCAAAGAAACAATATCAAGACAGAATGAATGAAATCCGTGAGTTATTTATTTATTCTGGGAATGCTCATCTCTGGGATGAGATTCAAATGGAAATGGCAAATGCGAGGAAAAGACGCATTGCTGAGATGAGAGCTAAAGAAGCTGCCAGAAAGAAAGCAATAAGCATTACGATCTGGGCTGGCTTTATACTTATTGTTGCCCTGGCGGTATTTTTAGCCATGCTGTATGCAATATCCACGTATGCAGAACCGTTGATCACTAATACTGACCTGTCAACAGTGTTGCTTTTGCTGGGAGGTTTACCCTTATGGTGATGGCATTTCTTCTAATTATGATTGTTGATGGCGAACCAATTGAGTCAAATCAATTTATTTTTCGCAATGTTCATAGATGTAATTACTTTGCCAGAGCCTTGGAGCGTGGCGAGGTATCTTACAGATATTCGTTTGTTGTAAGACAAACTAAAATAACGGCTTACTGTATACCTAAAATGGTATATCCAAACACAACTTTTCGAGACTAAACTATGAATATATTGAGCGCAGTTCTTGGGCCAGTCACTAATTTGGCTGGCACATGGATGAAGAATAAACATGAGCAGTCTCAGGCTAAACATCAGGCTAAGATGACGGTGATACAGAATGATGCAAACTGGGAAGACAAGATGGCTTCAGCGTCTGGAACAAGCTGGAAAGACGAGTTCTGGACGCTTGTACTCTCTGTCCCTATCTTTATGGTTGGGTACGCTGTGGCTTTTGATGATATTGCTGTCATGGATAGGGTTCACGCTGGTTTTGATGCTCTATCTAATCTTCCTGATTGGTATCAATACCTACTCTTTATTGCGGTCTCAGCTAGTTTCGGCATTCGCGGAGCGGATAAACTGATGAAGTTACGCAAGTGAGTCCCGAAGAGTTTGACAAATGGCGAGTGTTTCCAAGATTGTTAGTGTTGGTAATGGCAATAGCCACATGGGATGTAATACACTGGTTTATGAGTATTCAAGACCCCACGTTTGAACAGGCTGGTTTGGTTTCCGTAGTTACTGGGGCAATGACGGCAGTATTTGGATTATTCTTAGGCCAAGGGAAGAAAGAGTAATGGCAAAAGCAAAGGCAAAACCAAAGAAGAAAGCTAAATCTAAAGTTAATGAGGCAGGTAATTACACCAAGCCTACTTTAAGAAAGAGATTGTTTAGCAGAATTAAGTCAGGCACTAAGGGCGGAAAGGCTGGTCAATGGTCAGCCAGGAAAGCCCAGATGCTTGCTTCAGCGTACAAGAAAGCTGGTGGAGGATATAAAGACTAATGGCAGAATTAACTTCAGCGCAAAAGCGCAAAATGATTTCTCAACTTAAAAAAGCATCTCAGATGCACTCGGCCCAAGCCAAGGCTATTGAAAAGACGTTGCCAAAGAAGAAAAAGTAATGGCTCTCAAGAAGTCGCAAAAGTCCCTTAAAAAGTGGACAAAACAGAAATGGCGTACAAAGAGTGGCAAACCCTCTACTCAAGGCTCAAAAGCTACTGGAGAACGCTACCTGCCCGAAAAAGCCATTAAATCCATGTCTTCTAAAGAGTATGCAGCTACTACCAAAAAGAAAAGAGCAGACACTAAGAAAGGTAAACAACATTCATCACAGCCTAAAAAGATAGCCAAGAAAACAGCGAGGCATCGTAAATAATGCGAGTTTATTATAAGAAAGGTGGTCGCGTAGATAAAGGTTCGATGGCCTGTAACAAGCCTAAAAGAACGCCTAGTCATGCCAAGAAGTCGCATGTTGTTAAAGCCTGTGAGGGCGGCAAAGAAAAAGTTATCAGGTTTGGTGAGCAAGGAGCAAGCACGGCTGGTAAGCCTAAGAAAGGCGAGTCTGCTAGGATGAAAGCTAAACGTAAAAGCTTTAAAGCAAGACATAGAAAGAATATAAAGAAAGGTAAGATGTCAGCGGCATATTGGGCAAATCGTACCAAATGGTAGAGTTTAAGTATTTTTCAAGAGATGAGTTTAAGTGTTCTGAAACAGGTAATAATGAAATTCAGGATGAGTTTATTCATGCGCTTGATAAGTTAAGAGAAGAATGTGGTTTTCCTTTTGCAATTACGTCTGGCTATCGAGATCCTTCTCACAGTGCTGAAGCCAAGAAAGAAAAGGCTGGTCAGCACACTTTAGGTATTGCTGCTGATATAGCGGTTGCTGGAGGCGCACAACGCTTTATGATTGTATCCAAGGCTCTAGAGCTTGGGTTTTCTGGAATCGGAGTGGCTAAGACGTTTGTCCATGTGGATACAAGAACAACCGACCCAATGTTATGGTGTTACTAAATGGCTTTACAGAAAATAAACATCAACCCCGGCATCAACAAGGAAAGCACCCAGTATACTAGGGATGGCGGTTGGTTTGACGGAGATAAAGTCAGGTTCAGAAAAGGCAAGCCTGAAAAGATAGGCGGTTGGCAGAAATACGTTTCTGCATCTATAAAGGGAGTTGCTCGTTCTTTGATGGATTGGGTTTCCTCAAGCGGAACCAAGTATCTTGGTGTAGGAACCAATTTAAAGTTTTATGTCAATGAAGGCGTTGACTTTAATGACATTACTCCGCTTAGAGCGACTACTAGCGCAGGTGATGTTACATTTGCTGCGACTAACGGCTCTTCTACGGTAACAGTAACTGACGCTTCTCATGGGGCGGTAGCTAACGATTTTGTTACATTTTCGGATGCAGCAAGTCTTGGTGGCAATATAACAGCTCCAGTGTTGAATCAAGAATACCAGATAGACGTTATAACCAGCTCAAACACTTATACGATTACCGCTAAAGATACAGGCGGCTCTGCTGTAACAGCTAATAGTAGTGATTCTGGAAATGGAGGCTCTTCAACAGTTGGGGCATACCAGATAAATACTGGTCTCAACGCTTGGTTGGAAAGCACAGGCTGGGGTGTTGGAGCTTGGAATGCAGGAACATGGAGTTCTAGTACAGCTCTTTCTTCAACAAACCAGTTAAGACTATATTCTCAAGATTCGTTTGCAGATGATCTTTTATTTAATGTTCGTGCTGGTGGCGTGTATTTTTGGGACGAAAGCGGAGGGACAGGAGCAAGAGCGGTTAGTTTAACGGCTGTTTCTGGAGCAAGTGATGTACCTGTCGCTGCACTACAGGTCATGGTGTCAGACGTAGACAGACATGTAATTTGCTTTGGAGCTAACCCTATAGGCAGTGGCTCACTAAATCCTTTGTTTGTCAGGTGGTCTGACCAAGAAAGCGCAGTCAACTGGACACCTACAGCCACTAACTCTGCTGGAGGGCAAGTGTTAAGCTCTGGGTCTGAAATTATAGGCGCAGTAAAGACCAGACAGGAAATATTGATTTGGACAGATATTGGCATTCAGTCGATGCGTTTTGTGGGTGCGCCTTTTATATTTCAATTTGGTTCTGTGGCAGAAGGCGTTTCAATGATAAGCCCTAAAGCAGCGGTTGCTATTGGAGACTCTGTGTTCTTCATGGACAACAGGGGATTCTACGTCTACAACGGCTCTGTACAAAGGCTGGAATGTGCTGTACTTGATTTTGTATTAAGTAATATAAACATAGAACAGCTAGGAAAGGTGTTTGCTGCATCTAATCCAGACTTTAGTGAAGTGATGTGGTTTTACCCAGTAGGACAAGGAAACACTGATATTACTAATTATGTGTCCTATAACTATGTAGAAAACCTATGGATGATCGGAACTCTGTCTAGGGCTGCTTGGACGTATGCGCCTACCAGAGACAATCCGATTGCTAGTTCTGCTGATATTGATACGCCCCTGACAAACTACTTGTATAACCATGAGTTTGGGCATGACGATGATGGCGCAGAGATGGTGGCTTATATCGAGTCTGGTGATCTTGAGCTTGGTGATGGCGAACAATTCATCATGGTGAAAAGGATTATTCCAGATTTTAGTTTTGGTGGCGGATCTTCCAGCGATGCCAGCATGACCATAACTTTAAAAGGCAAAGACTTTCCTTTAAACACAGCATCAACGCTCACAACGTCTACAGTGGTTCCGACAAGCTCTCAGTCTTTTGTCAGGGCAAGATCAAGAGATATTATACTTAGGGTGGAGAATACAGGCACAGGTTATAGCTGGAGGCTGGGAACGCCTCGATTTGACATGAGATCGGACGGAAGACGGTAATGGGCGAATATAGAAGAGTTGTATTACCTGTAGCAACACCAGAGTACAACCCTAACAATGAGCAAGTCTCAAGAGCTACAGTAACCCAGACCCTTGAAGAAATGCAAAGTGACATTGCGGCTAACACTAAGAAGACGAGCAAGGAAAGCTCCCTAGCTTTAAGAAGATTTCAGTTCTTGTTAATGGGAGCTAGTTGATGGCTGATGCAATTAAAATCTTGGGGCAACTAGATGTTAGTGCCACAACCATCACAACACTTTATACAGTTCCTGATCTAACCCAGACTACAGTTAGTTCTCTGGTTGTGTGCAATAGAAGCGGTTCGGGAATTACATTTAGAGTCAGCGTCCATGTAAACGGGGCGGGGGCAGATGACAAGCAGTTTATTTTTTATGATGAAGCTTTGGCGGCAACAACTACTAGGACGGTGGTAATAGGCATGTGTCTAGGGCAAAAGGATATAGTAAAGGTGTATTCAAGTGCTGCTAATGTGAGCTTCAATTTATTCGGTGTGGAGACAAGTTAATGAATAGATATCCTATGAAACCATTTATGGATGAAATGGCAACACATGGTCGCTATGGCGATTCCATGTTGGTACACATGAATCCAGCGGAAGTAGAGGGTATAGCCTCTTTAGTACCGGGTGGGAAACTAACCATTAACCCTGTCACAGGACAACCAGAAGCGTTTTTGCAACTGTTAGCTCCTTTTTTCTTTAAGTCGGCTTTAGGACTGACTGCTGGAAAAGCAGCCCTTGCTACAGGCGCATTAACTGCGGCAGTGGAGGGAGACCTTAAAAAAGGATTTCTTTCTGGAATTATGAGCTATGGACTTGGCAAAGGCATAGATGCTGCTGCGGATGCCTTTAAAGGAGCGGCTCAGACAACAGCCGAAACAGGACTGACAGCAACAACAGAAGGAGCAAAACAGCTTGCAACAGATGCAGGCAGTTCAGGAATAGATTTAGCAAAACAATTTTCAACGACAGGCAGTCAGACGATTGCCGATACTAGCAGATATGCTGCGGATGCAGGCAAAGATTTTTTTAATCCTTCTGATTTTAGTCCAGAAGTTGGCTCATCGGTGGGGTCTGGAGCTGCTGCTCCAGTCAATACTATTGCTGGGACAGGTGCTTCCACTAGCGGAGCTGTTAATGCAGCTTCATTTACGGATAAACTTGGAGCAGGCGCAGAAGGCTTTGCAACTGCCATGTCTGATCCTAAAAACTTTCTTCCCACTGCCATTGGCGGAAGTATGTTAGAGCAAGAATACATCCAAGATGACATGAGAGCCGCAGCTAAAAAAGCTGAAGAACAAGACCTTGCAAGCCTGCAAAATACAGAAAACACACTTCACGCTGCAATGTCAGCAGCACAACCGGGAACCATGCGTCAGTTCAAGAATCCCTACCAATACTCTGCTGAAGGCGGAATTGTATCTTTAGCAGAAGGAGGAGAGGTTTCTACAGAAAATCCTCAAGAAGCTGCAAGAAGAGCTGCCTATCTGTCAGGCGGAGTTGGAGGCGCACTTGATTTTACAAAAGCAGAACAGGACGCATTACAAGAATGGGTGAAGACAAATTATCCAGACCTTGTTCCTGATGCTGCTTCTGAAACTACTCCAGAAGAAGTGCCAGCAACACTAGCATCTAGTTATTACGATACAAGTCGTGGGTTTTATGATGAAGCCCAACAAGCCGCACAAACGGAAAACCCATTAGCAGGAATGGGCGGGTATTTTGGCGGAATGACTGGCCCGTTTGGAATGTCTATTGGCGGAGGTTACGGAGGGGTCATGGGAGCCGCAGGGCCAAGTAATCGTTCTATTGCTATACAGCAGGGTCTAAGAGGAAGATATCACACTGCTCCTCCAAAAAACTACTTGGCTGGATTTGAACCTGAGTATATGTATTTCCAAGATACAAAAACGCCTTTTGTTCCTGAGAGGGGATATAGACCACAAGCTTACAATCTGCCCCAAAGCCAACAGAATCAAGACTACTTTAGCTCTCCGCTAAACAGAGAAGCCTATTTAAATCAAATTTCAAATTACTATGAAAATCTTGGAACAAAGCAGATGCCTCAACCAGTTGAGCAGGTTGATCCCGCAGTTCAAATTCCTTCTGTGCAACCTCCTGTAGTTAATCCTATTGTACAGCCCCGTGTACAGCCTCCAGTGACACCTCCAGTGACACCCCCAGTAACGCCTCCGGTAACGCCTCCTTTGGCAGGGGTAGCTGAAAAAGCACTGGGAGCCATCCCTGCTGCATCTAAACCCAAGTCTTACGAGGACATGGTTACGTTTAATCCAGAAACAAAGCAGTTTGAAGCAAGACTAATAGATCAAGACTTAGGTGACTTTTTCTTTTCAGAAGCGGTTCAAGGGCCGGGAATTGGTGTTAGCGGCATAGGCAATGAGGTTGATGCAGCAGACTTACGAGAAACTGCCAGACAAAAAGTGGTAAGTCAGGTAAGAGAGCATTCTGAAAAACAATTAATGAAAAAATACCCAGCAGACTCTCCTTACTGGGATAACTATGCAAGCCAGTTTGGTTATATAAATCCTCACACTGGTAAAAAAGGAGCAAAGAAGGAAGCGGAGTCTAAAGCCAAGGGTAAGTCTGAACGTGTAATTCCAGAACATATAAGAAGAGCAGCAGCAAGACAGGCTCAACAAACAGGCAGACCAACAAGAGGAGGGCTTTCAGTAGCTGGGCCATCTGGAAAAACCACATACTTCCAAGAAGGCGGCATAACAGAAATGGCTCCTGACTCTATAAGACAGGGTGTTGAACAAGCTGTTGGAATGCCAGAAGCTATGCCTGAAGAAGTGATGCTCAGAACAGCCACTGGTGAAAAGCCTGTTCCTGGCGGGGGTATAGCGTCTGTTGAAACAGAATTTGTTGCAGAAGGAGCATCTCCTCCTGTAGACATACAAGATCCTTTAGTGGAGCAAACCGTACAGGCAGTGTTAGGAAGAATTGACCAGCCTGATGGAATTATTAATGCGTTTGTTGAAAAGTATGGAACTGAAGCGTTTCGTCAGCTTAGAAATGATGTATTAAGAATGGTTGAGCCAAACGCCCAGACAGAAGGCATGATTGCTGGAGAAGGCGGTGGTATGGACGATCAGGTAATGGGAATGATCGGGGATCAACAACGAGTAGCTGTATCGCCTGGGGAATACATCGTTCCTGCTGATGTGGTTTCTGGCATAGGGGATGGAAGTTCTAGTGCAGGAGCAGAAGAACTTGACCAGATGTTAGATGAGGTTAGGATGGCAAGACAAGGCGGAACCATACAGCCACAACCTTATGAAGGAGCATTGCCTCGATGAATCAACCCTCAAATATAGTGGACATGGAATCTGTTTTTTCCCCAAAGAAAGCTGAAAGCGTTAGCAATATTGTGTTGATTCCACCAGATCAAATTTCATTTATGTGGAAAAAAGTCAGGGAGCAGCTTAGACCAGCGGTAGAAAGGTCTCAAGGGAGGTGGACGTTAGAGCATCTTTTGGTGTCTCTTGTGACAGGACAACAACACTTGTGGGTAGTGTGGGATGAGGCTGGAGAGTCCAAGGGATGTGTGACTACACAAATTGTAAATTACCCCAATAGCCAGATGTTGGCGTTCCAGTTTTTGGGTGGAGAAGATTTTGATGGCTGGTATCCTGATATGTTAAAAATTCTAGAGGCATTTGCTCTGGATGGCGGATGTGATGGAGTTGAAGGAACCGCTAGGTTTGGTTTTTGGAAATGGCTTGAAAAAGATGGCTTTGACAAGTCTTATGCCGTATATGAGAAGGTACTAAAAGATGTCTAAAGGTGGCGGAGGCCCAACTCACACAACGTCTGATGTAACGCAGAGCAACTTGCCAGAGTATGCCAGACCTTATTATCAAGACCTCATGGCGAGGGCTGGTTATGAGTCGGCAGTACCCTACACTCCTTATGCGGGTTCTCGTTTGGCAATGTTCTCTCCTCAAGAACAGACCGCAATGGACAGGATATCAGCACTAGGCGTAAGCGGTACTGGCCCAGAACTAGACACACAGGCAATGATTGCTGGTCAGGTAGGATCAGGAAACCCTTACGCTGACTCGATGCTTAACGCAACACGCTATGCCCAGTCTGTTCCTCTAAGTTATGGAGGAAGAATGAACTATGATCAGCTACAGCCTTACATGAGTCCCTACCAGCAAGCTGTAGTAGATACAGAAAAGAGAGAAGCGACTCGTCAGTCCGACATGATGGGTAGAGATGTAGGCTTACAAGCTGCTGGAGCAGGTAGTCTGGGAGGCTATAGAGAGGCTCTCATGCAGGCTGAGAGGGAAAGAAATTTAGGGCAACAGTTAGGCGATATACAAACCAGAGGCTCTCAGAGCGCGTATGAGGCGGCTAGACAAGCATATGAAGCCGATAGAGCGGCTCGTTTTTCAGCAGAACAGTACAATGCGGCTCTTATGCAACGTGGTGCAGAGCTGGGACAGTCAGCTTACGGACAGATTATGTCTGGAGACCAACAAAGATTAGCGGCAGCAGGCATGTTAGGTGATGTGGCTGCACAGCGACAAATGATGGAGCTGGAAAGACTAAATGCCATGATGGGTGTAGGCGCACAACAACGTGACCTATACCAGAGAAGCCTTGATGTTGGATATCAGGACTTCTTGCGTCAACAGGCGTTCCCAAGAGAGCAGTTGCAGTTCTACAGCGGCTTGCTTCAGGGTGTCCCAGTGCAACCTGGAACAACTACAGCATCCTATGGTCAGGCTCCAAGTTTTGGTCAGCAGGCTCTTGGTGCAGGTATTGCAGGTCTAGGCTTATATAATCAGTTACAACGAGGTGCAGGGTAATGATGAACATTCTGGAAAAAGAAGACCTAATTAAAGGTCTTCCAGATAATGTTTTACAGCAGCAGATGCAGGCTCCGACAGGAGAGCTTCCTCAATACCTTTTAATATCTGAAATACAACGCAGAACAGATATGCGTAAGTCCTTGCAAGAACAGCCCAAGCAGGAGTCAGTGTCTGAACAGATTATGATGGAAGGCATCATGGCTAATAGGCCACCTATGCAACCTCAAATGCCACTCCAGATGCCTC
>Ga0208158_1000140_pt1 | contig 31477 bp, 20 predicted proteins | sample 8_EtaG_FD_184081 | JGI IMG/M metagenome (GOLD analysis project Ga0208158, IMG submission 184081) | Marine viral communities from the Subarctic Pacific Ocean - 8_ETSP_OMZ_AT15162 metaG (SPAdes) (version 2) | ecosystem: Environmental > Aquatic > Marine > Oceanic | place: Pacific Ocean | collected...
CCTGTTGGGCACTCCTAACTTGAAAGGGGTGGATTCTCTTGGTAGGGCGTACGGGGGTAGCAATAAATTCGGTACTGGTAGAGAGATGAAGGCTCTCAGTAACTACATTAAGTTGACTCAACAGATGTACAAACTAGACCCTGCTGGTGTGGACCTCGTGGAAAGGCATGATAATAGGACGATAGCGGCCCAAGAGAAACTCGATGAACTGCCTGAAGACGCTCCGGCTGAGCAGAAGGAGCATCTAGAGCAGCAATTGGAGCAGGCCAAGGAAGCGTGGACAGCGAAGAGGGCGGCTAGGGAGAAGTACCTCGAAGATGCTCAAAAGAGCCTCAATACAATTTGTAGTCAGTTAGGCCCTGCCTTTGACCCTGAGGTCATGCTCGGATTGCTGGCTAAGTACTATGCTAGGCATGTGGAGACTGATGATTATGCTCAAGCGGCCATGCACGGGCAGGAATACTTCGATGCGGATGAATGGGAGAGGCACCTTAAGTCTCTGCAGGAAGTGAAGCAGATGCAACAAAGGATGGGATTCCACGACCATGCAGAGAGTACTCAGGGGCAAATCGATGAGCACATGGAGACCAAGTACAAAATGGGTAGTAAGGAGTTTCAGAAGGCCAAGATGCAGAAAAGCATACTTTTTAGGAAGATGCAAGCCATTTTCTCTGATTTGCATCGGGAGGTAATCAACCCGGTAATCACTTGGAACCAATCTAACAAAAGCGAGAGATTGCTGAGCAGGGCTCACGATATCATCGAGTTTGGCAATCTCCCTAACATGTGGTCTAGTGATTTGGATGAAATCTACGGTGTTCGCAATTCGGATTCGGGTGATACTACACGAAGCAGAATGTATGATTCTTACAACGCCGAACTGTTCAACCCCCAGCACTACGCATCCATGTTAGGTCCTGTAGATGAGCAGGGCAGTGAATTACCGTCAGGGCCCTTGTCTCTCCCAAGCCTAATCAGAGAGATGGAGAGTGGCGAGCCGGGCCCTTTCAGGGCTTTGATAGAGAAAAATCCATCAATGGAGCAGTGCCATGCCACATGGAACCTCATGAAGGCCATCGACGACAAGGATGCCAAGGCAATCCAACGCTGGATTGAGCACATGCAAGACCCGAAGACCCTCGATACTATACTCGCGAGTTCTAAGTTGTATCAGGACACACTCACTGGGATGAATAACGGTTTGATGTGCCCTGAATGCGAGTGTGGGAACCATGAGCCCTTCCTGCAGGATATGGCGTCCCCCTTCCAACCCCGTTTCCATAACCCAATGAGTGACCAACAAGCCTCTGAACTCGCTGGTGCCCCGTACACTCAGAGCGAAGGTGCAAGGAAAGTCATGCTAGGTATCCTCCAAGAGCAGCAAGATGACAGGGAGAATCGGCGCACATTGGATAAATTGGAGAAGAAAGCCAATGAAGCAGAGAAAGCAGGTGATAGGGAGCAGGCGCTGGAGTACTATGCACAGTTCGCCCGATTGAAGGAGCAGATGATGGCTAGGGTGAGAGCAGAAGATGAAATTGAGTTCCACAATAGGGCTCCAGCGAACCCACAGGTGGTCGATGGGGTGACTATCGACTTCAGACGCCCACCTTCCTTCAAGTTCAGCCAAGGGGTTGAGATGAGAGAGGAGGCTCTAGCGGCAGAGGGGAAGCAATATCTCGAGGGTACAGACCGGAAGATACTCAAAGGGAAGCATAACACTCTCAGTAGAAGCATACTTCGCAACGCTGCTGGGCTGGAGAGGGATATCAATGACATGTTCATGCGAGTCCCCGGTGACATAGACCCTACACTTGAGGACAGCACTACTACAACCCCTGCAGTGGAGTCGCAGGCGAGGATTGGCCAACAGGTTGCCAGCATATCTCAACCGGCGGCTGAGGTACCTATCGACCCTAACCCTAAGCAGCGAGTCTTGGGTGAAGATGCAGCCACAGCCGCGAAACTCATAGATGACGCTCACATGCATCTGGGGAAGAGAGTCCATGATTCGACAGACTACACTAAACGAGCCGCTGAACTACAGGCCACTTGGGAGTACATCCGCTCACACATGGACGCTGTGAGGGAATTGAGAAGCGGTCACGAGGGTGCTACAGAGCCAGAGGACATGCTCGAGTGGGACCCTAGGATTAAGCAATGGATGTTTGACAAGCAGTCAGGTGAGATAGAGCACTATGACGTATTCGCTCGTTTGAAGGCACTCGAGGAAGCAGACACTGACAATGCGAAACTCACTGCATTAGCCAAGAGCGTCGGCATGAAGACAGGGGAACTCAAGGAGGGCATGAAAGAGCCTTTGCAGTGGCATCGCATCATGGCTCATCTCATTGATGATATCAGCATTAACACCGCACGGCCACCCATGGCCACTGAAGAGAATCTGCAACAACTAGGCAGGGACGAGGACATGCCATTAGGTGATTTCTCTGGTAGGGTGGAATCTAAGGACCAACTCGACGCGGGTATGCCAACACCGAAGGGGGAGCGCTATTGGTCCGGTGATGAATTCGCTCCTCCTCTTCTCAAATACGTCTACGCCAAGAACGAACAGGGGCGGAGCAAGGCTTTGGTCGAGAAAGTGAGGATTAAGGTGAAGGGGAAGATGAAGGAAGTCACTAGGCCAGTCACAGCCCCGTGGTCGTGGCAAGGTGGTGCTCTAGCAGGGGAGAAGAGGCAATGGACTGACAGACCCCCAGAAGACAGAGTCTCTACAAGATGGCCGGGACTGGCTAGCGCTCGAGTCATAGACCCCGCGACGGGAGGTAGGTTGTTACTGACTAATATGATGGTCCAGAGGTACCAGATGCGTTTTCTCAGACAAGGACCTAAGCATGTGAAAGCCGGTGGGGACGAGAAGGAATTCAGCCCTGCTGTATTACACCCCCCTCACGTGAGAGAAGACCGTGAGACACTAGGGTATAACCAACTAATAGAGGAAGCCATTGAGGCTAACGTCAAAATGCATGCGGATACCCTCATAAGAAGGACCCATAATGCGTATGGGCAGCCTGCATCGAACCAAGCGGGTTTCATACAACCCTACGAGGTATCCCCGCTCATGATGATAGTGCTCCAATATGGATTTCCCCAGCACATGAGGTCAGATGTCGACGGCAAGACTTTCCATGGTGCTGGAGGCTGGCCTCTCACTGAGGAAGGTGAGACTGATTACACGAAAAGAGATGCGATGCTGCAACTCTTCGACCATGCCATGAGAGGTGGTGACATACTCCCGTATTATCAGAATCACGAAGGTGAGCCGTTGCAACCTATGTCAGAGATGATGAAACTGCAGGACGGCGGTAATAACCCTATAATCGTCCCGTTGATAATAGACGCTGTCATCAATCATTGCCATCAACCTGACAATTGGTTATCCATGTTCCATCCCCATGGCGAATCAGAGGAGCCTAGAGGGGAAGATTCGGAATGGAGGGCTGGTAACATAGATATTGCCAAACAGTATGACCAATTGAAGTACGACGTACTAGATGCTGTTCTCAACCCTAAGGCTTGGTTGAGGAAAGTACAGGCTCAACTGGGAATTAGCATCGGTGAAGACATCGCAGGTGAAGATGGTGAGATTACACCCGGTCATATCACCATCAAGCGCAAACCACAGACATTCAATAATCCGACAGGGGGGTTCGAGAGATGCAGGCATTGCTTCAAGGACGGCCATGTCAATTTCGACACTTTGGTGACTAGAGGCATAGCATCAGGCTGGATTGACCCATTGTCGAGCAGGAAGGAGCAGAAAGAGGGGGTTGCAGCCATGCTAGAGTCCGGTGATGCCTCTTTCTGGGGCGATGCAGATACATGGCAGGAGCAGCACAAGGCTGAATCGCCGCACTTAGGGCGCCCAGTAGATAACGTAGACATTACTGGGCTTAGGTTCACTTGCCCTGATTGTGATGGTCTAGGCATATGCGGGGGCCATCACCCGGAGCGCGGTAGCGAAACACTACCTGACAATCTGGCTCACGAGTACAGTAGCATGATGGACAAAGTGAATGGTTACAGGGATGCCGCTGCAGCAGCATCGGCGGTACCTATCTCTCCCGGCCCTGCGTTCATACTAGGTGAGAGTCTCGCTGAGTATTTCAATAGAAACCCAGAGATTGACCCGAGGTTGACTGACGACTCAGGTACTAAGTACAACATGGCTTCACTGTTCAAATCACTAGGTCATGACCAAACCGAGGGTTCCTTCTATGGCCTCAATGAGATGAGTATCAAGGAGGCGGTGGATGCTGCAGTGGCAGCCCACGCTTTCACCAAGGGCAACGAAATTAAATCTAGTGATTTCAAGGAGGAGAGTGAGAGGATAGGTAGCAGGTATCGCCCTCCAGAACCCGAGAGTGAGGAATCTGAAGAAATAGCACAATTACGTGATGCAATACGGAGAGCAGAGGCGGCTGTGCATAACTACCGAGAGCGAGATGCTACTCACAGTGAACACACTTACGTCAACAAGAGAGGTGTCACCAAGACTAAGAAAGCAGGTGTGCCACCTGTCTGGTCCGACCAGCACCAGAGAGACTCAGATACCCCTCAACGTGAAATCGCCCCATTGACTGACGCGGAACAGCGTGCTTTTCGTGCATTGCGTATGACACTCAATAGAATGTACGACCGTCTGAGATTCCTGAATGCAGGTGTCATATCAGTCGATGCTGCATCCAGAGCAGAGGAACTCCACCAAGAACGCATGAAAGCGTATGAAAAGCAAGAATTACCAGAACCTCAGGAAGGCAGGGGTAAATATAGTCGCTACACAGCAGGTTCCAACCCTAAATTGAACAGCACCTATCATGGGATGGATGACAAAGGCCGTTCATATCGATGGGCAGTGGATAAGAATAGGACCTTCGGGACACCTAGCCAATGGGGCTTGATTGGGAGGGGGCCTCACATGTTACAATACGACAAGGGGACTCAGGAGTTCATAGCCCATCTGAAGAGGATGGATGAGGTCAAATCCCGGATGTGGGATGAGGATTTATCCGAGCAGGAACGGGCGTCACTCGAGAAGCGTCACACTGAAATGCTGGCAGAGCAAGACGAGAAATACAAGAAAGCCCCCTTCAATATCGATTTCGAGGCTCATTTCAATAGCGCTGAGGAGTACATGAGAGTTATGCGAAGTAGTCCTCAGGGTAGTGATGAGTACAATATGGCTGCGTTTAACCTTAGCATGATGCCACCATTATCTAGGATTATGGTCTCAGCACCAGATACGAGGAAAGGCAAAGAGGGGAAGTTCAGGGAGCAGTATTTGATATTTCCCAGATTGGATGGGGCCACTCCAGCAGAGGTACTAGGTGCGGATTACATGAAGCATCACTTAGGTGAAGACTACCAGATGGTGGACTGGACCGAGATACTCAGAGAGATGAGAGGTCAATTGAACTTGCATCAGAGACTCAGTGACATGACACAACCCGTACTTGATGTCGCTCAACAGTCTGGGAAGTCCTTAGATGAATTACACGGGATGAGTAGTCAGGAATTCAATGAGTTAATCGATAAACTGCAAGTCAAGGACCGCCATGGTGCCCCTGTGCTAGGAGTAGTCGATTCAGGAGGACCTTCTTTAATGTCACATTTGCACATAACATGCCCCAATGCAGAGTTCCGAGGAGCGTTACAAGCACTGCTGTCCAAAGCGGAGGCAGATACTACTTCTGATGAGGAGCGAGAGAAGGCTATGGAGGAGATAGAGAAAATGAAACAGGCCTATGCGGAAGGGGGAGAGATGGAGTCACATATCGGTCTATCGTACCACCCCATGCTTGGATTGAGTGATAACAAGATAGACAACATCCTCAAGGTTAGCGGTCATCAATTCACAGACCGTGATGGTGAGGGCATGCAAGGCCATCATATCTCCCTCGCCCCAACAACGACTGCTAGCGTCTTGACTGATATGTTCCATATCAAAGCCACTCCTGTGGATATCAATGAGATATCCAACCTTGTCAAGGACTTCACACCTCATCAATTCGCCATATCATTAGCGTCTGCTGTGCTACATGGTGAAAGTGCGGTACTTCCCGGGTATGGTAATGAGGGCGGGGATTGGCAGCACCTCCGATATGAACCGAGTGGAGAGGCTGGGGGTACTTTGGCTGCAATGCAGAAGAGTACCAAAGTCCATTTCGGGAAAGCCCTGAGAGAGATGATAAAATGGAGCCCTAATACTCTACTATCCATGTTGAGGCATGGTAACCTGACTCACCTCGGTGGAGAGGACGCTTGGCCGGTTAGGACTCAGATTGAGAAACTCATTGCGATGAACCACCCCGGTCTTGATTTAGGTGGTGACAGGACGGACAGGAACAAATGGCAGGAAGCAATCCCATTAGCGAATCAGCAGCAAGTAGCAGCCGCAGTTCGTAGTCAAGGAGAGAGTGCAATATTATTGAATGAGGCGCAAGAGAATCTGAATGCGACGAGAGAGGCACTTGAGGCACAGCGGGCTAAAGCGCAGGAAATGCTGTCATCTGATGTCCCACAAGACCGGATAGAAGCGCAGCACTACTTGATTCAGGGTTTGGCGCAGAGTGAGAAGGACCAGATGGGCTGGGTCGATGAACTGAGAGGTAAGAGGAAACAGCAACTCAGGTCCACAGGGGATGATGAACTAGCATTCGAGTGGGGTGCTAGCACTAATTTCGGGTGGGAGGAGACACCATCCGGTGATTGGGAAACTACGCTACGTTTCGTGGAGGGTGGTTTCCAAGACGAGGACCGTGAATTCGCAGAACTCGAAGAACTAGAAGAGCCTACGGGGATGGTCCCCCGATTCATGCAAGAGACTTATGAAGACGCTGGTGGGAATACCCGCACCCGCTTGGTGCCGAATAAGAACTTCGACGCAGAGCAAGAGAAACTCTCCAATGCCATAGAAAGTGCTAGCCTGCCATACCAAGGGCAGAAGGCAGGAGGTTTTCTCACACCATCCCAATTCCCATTCTCGCCACAGGAAATGGCGAACTCAGCGAAAGGGGCAGGGACTGATACAATCAACCCCACTACCACTTTCCGCATGCCCCCCTCAGCCAGCAGTCTCCCCATGGCACCCAGCCGTGTCTCTCTAGGCGGTAGGATAATACCGCAGGAAGAGTGGTTAGACCCCGCTCACAATGTCCCGACGAACCCCCCTCTCCCCACTGTCGGCTCTATCGTCGATGGGAAGGAATACACCGAACAGGACAGAGTGAAGGATTTGAGAGCGGCTATCGATAGGGGGCGTGGTGTCAGAAGGGATAATGAAGGGAAACTGGAGGACGGTTCACCAGTACCTCTGAAATTCGCCACGGATGGCCCAGAAGTGCGAGCGGCACCTCATCAGTTATTCGGGCCCGGGCCGAAGGGGACCTACACAGGACCAGAAGCAGGTGGTACAGGGTACTGGCATGTCGATGCGATAAACGCAAGGAATTATCGCGAATTTCAGGCCTCTTCCCCAGAGGATGACACAATAGAGACTAGTTTCAAGACTGGTGACCCTCTTAGAGATGCCATGGCAATTCTCAAGATTCTTTCATGATTCTATTCTGATAATGCCCTCTTTTATTATCAAAGAAAAAGGTAAGAAAATCAATAACTCGGTCAGTCTTCCAACAGGAGGGTATATGTGCTACATCTTGGTCCGACATCCTAAGGAGAGCAATGAGTATGCAACCCCTACCCCCATTACAGCCAAGTGAGTCTAGCGCCGACGAGATACGGGTCCTAGGTCTGATAACCTTCGTATCTATCTTAGTAGGAGCCGCCATAGCAGTGTTCGATGCTGACCTATGGTTGAAGATGGAGGGTGACGTCAGAACCAATGCGGCAACCTATGCCATGGGAGCCTTCACCTTGCAAGGCATGACGTTCGTGCTCTACAAACTCCTCATGCAGGAGAATCTAGACCATCGTGCGACATTCGCTAGGATGGACAGAGACAGGTCTCGTAAGATGCAAGGCATGCAGCAAGCCATGGCTAACAAGCAGATGGAAATGGAGATGAGGATGCAGGAGGCTCAATTCATGAGGCAACTGAACATGATGGAGCATCAGAATGAGATGGAAATGCATGGTATGAATTCCGGTCTACCGCAGCACTCTGCTGAGGAGAAGGGTGGTATTGACCTCGGTGGGAGCAAGGCGGTAAGCAAGAGTCAGAGTAATAAGCATGGGTCTCGTGACAAGTCTGGTAAGTTCTCCAAGAAGGGTTAGCGATGGGCTGGTTATTTCATACACCGAGTGATGATGCCACAGAAGCGACCTTGCAGGCTCTGCACTGGCAGAACACCTTGGATAACTACTACGAGAGGGGCTGGGGCTGGCTCAGAACCCTGTTCTTCACCACCGTTGCAGTCTTCGCTACGTCCTATTACGAGAAGGTCGTGGACGCCAGTGTCTGGGACTCCACTATTGAGTGGTTTATTCAATATGCCCAAGACAAGGTGAATGGATGGACGTGATTCAGTGAATGGTAGGAGTCGGCGGTTCAATCTTAATGGGGGCAGTGGTCTACGGGAAGGAACTCTACAACTTCCTAAAGCCTCGAAGGATAGGAGTGTACGGCCCATCCATGGTCGGGAAGACCACTTTGGACAGATACATGACTACTCCGGGGGAGATGGAAGACGTGGAAGAGAGGACGACTCATACTTCACGCCTAGTCGGAGGGGGACACGTGCTCCCCAAGGCTACGAGGAAAAGGGTGAGATGGCATGGAGAGAAAAGAGTCATCCACTCCGCAGACCTTGGAGGACAGCAGAGATTCTGGAACCTATGGGTGGACGACATGGTAGAAAGGCAAGTGGAGGTAGTGGTCTTCCTGATAGACGACAGGGGGAAGAACGGTACCAATGGCGACATCATCGACGCAGTAGGGGGTCTGGACTACCTCGTAGACTCATTAATCGAGAGGAACTGGAGGTATCGCAGCCTCAAGACTTGGTGGAAGGGGCGCAAATACACCCCGAAGCAGATTTGGGTCATCGCCAACAAGGCCGACAAGTGGTGGGACAAGGACGCGAACATCCTGTGGCAAGCCAAAAGACTCAGAGAGCACAATATATTCGACCCTTACAGGGAATCCATGGTGAAACTCCAAAAGGCAGGCATCCCCTGCAGAGTCAATATGATGGCGACCAAGATAGGGTGGAACGTCGAGCAGAGCCTCCTAGAGATGCTCAGTTGGTGAAATAATGGTAATGGATACGATGAACCCCTTTAGTCAGACCCCCGGACAGCCCTTGGCGACTCAGACAAGCCAAGAAATGCGGCACCTAGCAGCGAACTCACAGGTGCCTCTGGCTCAGTTGCAACAGATAGCGCAAGCACAGACGATGATGCAGGATGCTGCTATACAGAGACACATCGAGATACCCAAGGTCAATTTCTACCCTTCAAACCACGCTAACCCGAAGAAGGCGAGGAGGACTGATATCCGGCAAGCATACAAGTTACTCGCCCCTACTAAGAGGAGCGTCTTCTCACCTAGGAGGTATTGGTTCGGGGGCAAGTATGCCTTCGTGGGGGATGCTACACGATGCTGTGTCGATGGTTGTGATATCGATGAACTGCTCCGCGCAGCAGGTAACGTCTACGAGATGATAAAGGACGAGGACACTGGCGAGTCCTTGTATGACGTGTACTTCAAAGACCCAGTCACTGGTGCCCCTCAAGCCTTCCAAGCACGAGAGAAGGTAACAGGTGGGAGGTTGCTTCGAGCCACTTACTGCCCTGAGCATCTCCACCTCTATCACCTCCTCACCAAGTGGGAGAGGGCCGAGCAGGAAGAGGAGAGTGGGAGCACTAGCAGTCTCAAGACAAAACTGAACAAAGGGGTGTCGATGGTGACAGTCCCAGTCACGGGCTTCGCCATGAAGGATAACACCCCTCCTCAATTAGCCCCTTACGAGCCCTTCTTCAACATGCTGAAGCAGGATAACATCCCAGTCGTTCGCATCAAGGATGCGATGAAGAGGGACAAGCAGGTGATAGTCATATTCGACATGGACCAATTCCAGACTGGCTCTAACACCCGTCTCTTGACAGATGCTGAGATGAGTGCACCACCTTTGCCTACTGAGAGCGCTACTACGAATACGATGGGGCTCGCGGAACTGTTAAGCCAGACCGCTCCTCCCCCTGTGTCAGAGGAGTCTGTAGACGAGGTGGTAGAATGAGCGGTTTATTCGGTTCATCTAATGACATGCCCAACACCCTCTCTCTGGGTCTACCCAACAATCAGCAGTCCCTACCCATGCAGAATTACGGGCAGCAGAACATGATGGGTTACCCTCAGCAGCAATATGACAACACTGGCGCTGCGATGGGTGCCGGTTTCATGGGTGCTATGGGTATGAACCCAGCAGCACCAATGGCTCCACCCTCTGACCTAGAGGTAATGGCTGCTTTGATACAAACGAGTGCTCCAGTAGATAGATGGTTCTCCGGTCCTAACATGCAGACGCTAGTCTCTCTCATGTACAAGGTCAGCAGTCTTGCGACCATTGACGTTCTCAAGAACGCCAAGATAGTGGAGGATTCCGATGGGAACATGGGTTTCGACTTCTCAGGTTTCTCTGGAGCGCCCACTGTGGATAGCGTGACCATGGAATCCAACACCTTGCAGACTGCAGCGCAGGCTCAAGTGAATGCAGCGCATCAGCAGCAGCAGGCCATCCTCAATATGGTGCAGCAGAATATGATGAGCGGTGCCTTGAGTGCAGCCATGGCTAACCCCGGCATGATGGAGAGCGTTGGGAGTGGAGTCGGAAGCGTCTTCAGAAGCATGATGGGGGTGAGATGATGCCTATGGATACTTTGAACGATATGATGTACGGCATGTACGACATGACTCAGATAAAGAAGTCATCTCTCATAGACATGATAATGGTGCAAGTCCTCAGCCTCACACTAGGGGCGTTCCTGCTAATCGCCTACTCCGCTTATGACATGAATCAGACTGAGTTGATGTACTCAATGGGAATCCTCTTCAGCAGCATGCTCCTCACCGGGACTGTCTACAAGCGTCTCGGGGACAAAGCCTGACCAGCGTCCTATGGGGCATTCGCTACTCTTCAGTTTAGCCTTGTATCGAATGTAACAGCCGCATAGGTCACAGCGAGTGCCATGCCTGTACTCGCAAGTCTCGCACTGGCTCATGCGGAAACTCCTCTCCTCGTCCTCGCAGTGGTTCATTCTGACGATGTCCTTCGCTGCTTTCGCTAGGTCCTCTAATGTCTGCTTCGTCAAAGGCACTCCACCTACTTTTTTCGCACGCCCCAAACGAAAGGGCTTAGAGCGCGGACCCCGTCTCACGCCTTGTGAGTGGACGCGTTACACGTCAATCTTGCGCTTTCTGTCAACACGGAGAGCGCGATGAACTGGAGGAGGGCTTACTCCAAGGTTCCATCATCCCGAAGATGCTCGATAAGGACATGGGATGGCGAGAAGGCACCGCGGACCGCCATTTCAGAAATCACATGGGGGAGTTCCATATGGGTTCCAATAGCGATTGCGTCCTCTGCACTCACCCAGAGAGGGCTGAAGTGGAGCAGGCTTACTTCACAGGTGGTATGAACAGCGAGGCCATTGCGGAGATAATCGGATGTAGCGAGTCGACCGTGTACCATCATCTCAAACACCATCTCAAACCCCTAGTCCAGAAGAGCGCGGCTGACATAGTCTCGATTGCAACAGGGAAGGAGATGGATATGATGCGGAGCAATCTGGAGAGGGTCAATGGTGAACTCGACCTGTTCCTAGATGATGCTGATAGGAACGACCCTGCATACATCAAGAATCTAGTGAGCCTGCATAAGGAGGTCCGTGATACCCTCACCACCATGGTGAGATTCCAAGAGAAGGCCATGGGTGATAACAACCAGATGATACAGGCGGACACCGTCAACATATTGAAGGTGGAACTAGCCAAGGAATCACCAGATGTGTGGAAGAGGGTCCGTGCTAAGTTACTCGAGGAGGATGAGCCCATTGAATCATGATAAACTGAGCACTGTGGAGACTCCAGTGAGCGAATTGCTCTGTGCTGATTTGAAGATGTCCAGCATACTGAGAGACTCAGGCCCTCTTCACGCCAAGGAGATGCCCTTCTTCATGTCCCTTCTCGATGATGTCATCAATAGGTGGTACTCAGCAATCGGGCAGATGAACAAGGGGATATACTCCTCATATCATGAAGACATCGGATTGGTCTCCACTCTGAGGTTCACCTTCGACAAGTTCTTGAGATGTGATGACGAGGGGACCTTCCCCATACGCAAGGAGTTGTACGACGTCTGCCATCTGGTCATCAAGGTCATAGACAAGATGGCTAATGTCTTCTCAGGTCCTGACGAACTGAGGGATTTCTATCATAATATAAGCAGTCGTCTCCTTGGTACCTTGGAGAGCATACCGGAGGGTGAGAATGGCTGGTAAGATTCTCGTCAAGAACGCAGGGGGTGGTCTTCGAGGCTCTACCTCAGGTCTCCGTTTCAATCCAAGGGAGGCTCCTGAGTTCGTGGAGGAAGACCGTACTTATGCTCGTGGGGATGAGCCTGAGAAGAAGGTACTGGAGGAGGAGAAGAAGCAGAGGGAGAGAAAGCATCGCCATGCACAGATTGCTGGTTTGCAGCATCTCTCCCTGACGTCGAAGAAGAGAAGCAAGGCTCGGAGCGATGATGCTCGCAATGACGAGGAACTGTCTGAGTTGACAGGTCCTGCTAGTAGCACTGGTTACCCGTTGGACGTGGCGACAGGCGCTAAGACGGGGGGCGGGTCAGCCATGGGTGGCAACCCAGTCAATATCATGACTAGCAATGAGAGGATATCCCCCTTCGATGTACTCAGGAAGAACGTGTTCGAGCGGAAGAAGGACTCCTTGCCTCTGAGGGTGGACAAGCCCTTCCAGTCTACCATGGGCCGGCCCGGGGTGATGACCGAGCGACCCAAGGATGAGACCACTGAGACTTCCAAGTTCAGGGCAGACCCTAGTAAGAGGCGTGGGAAACTCAGAGTCTTCGGTCGCTATCCCGGTAAGCATAGTATGATTTCAGCCCTTGCTAAGAGAACAGTCGCTGCGCTCAAGCACAGTATCGGTAACAGGATGACCCAACTCAGAATGAGGGGTACTGGGAAACCGAAGATAAGTCATGACCCCAGACAAGTCAACTCCTCCATACTCTACCAAGACAGTCAGAGAAGGCTGCCAGTTGCAGACGTGAGCCCCAATATCCCCTTCCAGACGGGCAAGAGGGAGAAAAATCTGAATCACAGTGGCAGGGGAAGGAGTTTCTATCGTAAGGTAGGGAATCTGATACCTAGGAAGCCACCTGTGCCTATGGGTATAGGTCACTCGAAGGGGATATCATCCCCCATAGCACCTCAAAAGGGTCCTAAACTGGGAGCGCATATGAATTTCGGCAGCCTCTTCGGAAGTAGCCCGAAACCGATGTTCAAGTCCTTCGATTTGATAAACAAAGCGCAACTATCACAGTCAGACATATCAGAGTTCAAATGGCTGATAAGGGAACTTCGCAGGGTACTGCGCGGAGGTTTGTTCTCGAAGGGTACAGAGGATGCAGAGCATGATGAAGAGCGACCCACTCCCAATGCACATCGCCTCACTACGTCCAACCCAACCGGAGCCACAGAGACAGACCCAGATGACGACCCCCGTTACTGGGGCGCTCATCCCATAGGCCTGCTAGTCGCTAGAAGGGGGCATATGTGATGGAACAAGTAATACTGAAAGGGCAAGGAGTGACCTACGATGACCCTGAGTCTGGGGAGCGTATGTTAATGTCATTCCCTGACCCTGAGGGGATGACTCCTGATGGGCTGAGCCATGCTGAAATCAACCCCTTCTTCATTCACCCCAAGACAGGTCAATTGCTCGACCAGAGCAAGTTCCCGCATCGTTGGCCGATAGAGGGGTTGGCTCATAGTGCGGCTCTCGACATAATGAAGAATGCCAAATTCGCCGGTCTCACTCCAGAAAGCGCCTTGAGAATCGCTAAAATCTGGCTCAACAAATCAGTGGATATGTTCAATAAGGAAATGAGGGAGAACGGCGATGCTGCTCACGCCCTACCTCACTACTTCGATGAGAATGGGAACATAAACCCAGATTGGGCCAGAGTGAACTACGGTAGTTACCAACCGAAGGCCACCCCTACTCATCAGAGACAGACCAAGAATGCCGATGGTGTCGTCACTTTTCACACCAACAGTCACTCAGTTAAGGTGAATGGTCAGGACTTGGGCTTCTTCCCAGAGAGTGGAGCCTTCCCCACTTGGGCTTTCTTCAAGCAGTTGATGGACACCTACAGGGTAGGTAGTAGCACCGTTCTGAAACCCCATGTCGACCCACAGGAGATGGTCATTGGCAATAATGGCGAAAAGGGACCTGTGACGAGGCATCTCAAGACTTGGGCTGCCCCTATGGGAGAGTACGGTATGACTGAAGGTGAAAGAGGGCAGCGTGAGATGCTCCATGTCGACCAAATCATCGCTGGCCTAGACCCTCTCTTCTTCTATGGTAAGAAGGAGGGTGAGTACTCACCGGACGCTGCTAGCAATCTGCAATCCCTAGGACTGACACCTGAACTCTCCTCTGCTGTAGCCCAGTCTGCAGTAGGCTCCTTCTTCAATCGTGACGCTCCCAAAGGAGGCACTGATGCTATCTCGACAGTAATGAGGCATCTGACAGAGAGGATAATGCAGCAGACTGGCATGTCCGCAGAGCAAATTCAATCATGGTCGCAGAAGTACGTGCGAGCCTATCAAGCGACAGGTATCGAGGAGCGTAACATACATCATGACAGTTCCACTGCACTCATGCAGGCACTGGCCATGTCAGAGGTGGCCCGGCAGGCCAATGCACATACTCCTGATGGTCCATCACCTGCTAGGATGGCATTACGTGGGTTGAGTGGTGGAGTCGAAGCACCTCGGCTGATGCCGAAGGAGGCCCCTGTGCGTTCCACTGACCTGAGCCATATCCGCGGTGAGATGGAAGTACCTGCCTATCTACCACTCCAGCCTTCGTTGGTCGAGCAACCTAGCATAGGTCCGGGGAGGTCTGACGGGGAAGCATACGGGTCTGATGTCAGAACCTCCCAAGACAACATCTCGCAACTCATGGAGCATCTGCAGATAGCCGATGCTCGTTTGGATGATAGCATAATGAAGGAAGTCTCCGAGGTGCATGGGGAGGCCATCCTCCAGAGCAAGTTCGGCCTGTCCTCTCGTGACATCACCCTCATTAAATCCGCCCGGGGCGATTGGGACCGCCTCGCGAAAACTCTAATGGTGACACCCCGTGTCGTCAAGGTAGTGAAACTCTCGTTGAGGTGATTTGGGTGGCAGGGGATTTTGGTTTTGAGGTCTCTCGCATTGCCTATGGCGACCAGTTTGCAGTCCTCAAGGAAATGGCTCTCACTGGCGCAACGTCGCAGGACTACGCTCACGTCTTCTTTGACGTGGGCCATAGCATCCTGAAAGAGAGGGAGGGTGACAGGACTGTCGTCAATACCGATTTGGAGGGTGCATTGAACTTCCCGGGAGCACATGGCTCCAAGGAGAATATACAGGCTAGGAAGAGATGGTTGCGGAGCCAACCGCATTTGTACGACCGTGAGACAGATACGTACAAGCACCCTCAGATGTCAGAGGTAGCAAAACCCGGCCTGATGGACCGATTCTCTAGGTATCTGGCAGACAGGAAAGGCAAGAAGGCAGCCAAGAAGGAGACTGAGCGACAAGCGAAGTTGAAGCAAGAGATGTATGGGCAGGCAATAGAGGCCTTGCAGCACTTGGGCAGTAACAAGGATATCTCGCACAACCATCTACAGGAAGTCATTAACATGATGCAGTGGATGCATCTCGGTGAGGGAGGTGGGCTTGACCAAGAGCAGTCAGAAAGCGGGCAGCAAACCCTCGAGCAAGCGCCACCCCCTGTGGAGGAACAAGTTGGGGACGGTGATTACGACGGTCTGAATAGTCGTGAGAGAAGAGAGATGCACCAGTCTGCAGCGGACCTGCACATGGCTACGAATCCTCCGAAAGCATCATCGGAGATTAGCGATTCTGATGAAGAAGGTCTTGAGGCCGCTGCTGAGGAAATACAGCAGGCCGCTGCAGAAGGAGGGGAGGACATCACTGAAGAGGAGGCCCTTGAGATAGCATGGCACGCCCTCCATGAGACGAAGTACAGCACAGGTGGTGAGTTGGACTTCCTCCATCACCACTGGCCCTATTCCACGGCGGGAATGCCAGAGGGCGTAGAGGGTTTCCCGACACAAGGAGAGGGGTCCCAGAGGACCAATTTCTGGTCTAAGAACAACTTCCCCTTACTAGGGCTGAACCCTGAAGGGAAGAGAGTGATTTACAACCCAGTCGCAGAGATGTTCCGCGGGGATGAGGATGCCAGCCACCATTGGATGGACGCCCTCCGTGCGGCGGGGGTGTCGGCTACTGGACACGGTCAGAAGGGCAAGGGGGCAGCGAGAGCACCTCATGGAGCGAGGTTACTAATGACTAGAATGCTCGAGAATCAGGCTAATACCGGAAAAGACCTTCTCGCATCCGGTGAGAACGGCGAGGTCGATTGGGACCACTTCGCTAGCGAGTTGGAAGCAGCCAAGCAATTCTGGGCGTCCGACCCCTATGGCATCGGAGAGAGATTCTCCCTCGACACTCTCACTGGGTCAAGGGGGCCGGACAAGACAGACAGACAGACTCCGCAGTTGGGTCACTTCTCAAGAGGACAGGGTGGTGAGTTGAGAGATTGGGTCGGTAAGATACTCCCCCACTGGATGGGACAGCAATGGATGACTGGAGAGGGTGGCCCATTGGAGATGGCTGGCCTCACCCCGGAAAACCATGGTCAATTCACGGAGAGCATGGGCAAGCGTCACGTTCTAGAGGAGGATAAGAGGAAAGCGAGCCGGACTCCTACGGGAACGGGTAATTATGCTACTGCTGGAACTGAGGGTGGAAATGTGGTTATCGACCAAAACAAGGTTAACGAAGCGGCGGGAGGGCCGGATACAGGGACGATGACCGAGGGTCCTAGCCCGTGTGAGATACAAATGCCGGGGTGTCAGGGTAACGCTACTGGTCTAGATGCATCAGGAGTGTTACACACATGTGAGTCATGCAAAAACGCCTTGGGAGGAGATAGTACCATAGCGGCCGGAGAACCACACCTCGAACTGGACCCGTTCAACTTAGCATGGGGGCGTCTACTCAAAGGGCGTGATTGAGTGTGTCGAAGAACGTCCCTCAAGTGATTGAAGACATCGATTGGGAGATGTCAAAGAAGGACTTCAAGTTCTTCTTCGAGGAGATACTCGGTTGGCAGTTGGCTGACCATCACGCCAAGTGGTTCCATAACCTCAACACCCACAACCGATACTGCGTGAAAGCATCTCGAGACCACGGCAAATCTACTTTGTTCCTTGGCTATTTGCTATGGAAGGTCATATTCACCCCTCGGCTGGATACCATGATTTTCAGTCACAGCCTAGACCAATCCATCAGGCATATGAGAGGCCTCAATGACCTCATTGACTCCAGCCCCATGCTGGCGAAGATGAAGGACAAGGACGCTTGGTCCAAGACCTTCTTCGGTTTCACCAATGGTTCTCGCATCAATGCCAAGTCGGTGGGTGGTGGTGTCAGAGGTGCTCACCCGGACCTCGTACTCTTGGATGACATACTCTGGGGGACCACTGATACCGAACTGCAACGTGTAGCATCTTGGTTCTACGAGGTTCTAGTCCCCACAGTGCACCATACCTCCCAATTGTGCATCGTCGGCACCCCATTCACCCCCACTGACTTGTACACTGAATTGGAGAGGAGAGATGGTTATCTGGTGGAGACCTATCCTGCAATCAATGAGAAGGGAGAGCCCCTCTGGCCATGGCGTTGGTCCTTGGAGGCATTGGATATCCGGCGGATGGACATGCCTGCAATCGCCTTCACTCGTGAGTACCTCTGTGAGCCCATGGACGACATGTCCAGCCTTTTCCCATCCACTGTGGTCAATGCATGCAAGGAGCCGAATCTCACGTTGATGGACAGACGCCCGAAGGATGACGACAGTCAGTACTTCATCGGCTGGGACCCTGCGATATCCTCAGACAGGCAGGCAGACTTTACCGTCATGCTAGTACTACGTAGACCGTCTGATGCCCCTGAGACTCTGGAACTCGTCCATGTCGTGCGTCGGAAGGCCATGGACTTCAGGACTCAGATAATGGAGATACAGAGATTGAACAGCAAGTTCCGTCCTGATGTCATCGAGTTGGAGGCAAATCACTTCCAACGTGTATTCGCCACTGAACTACGTGCCGATACTGACCTCCCCATCAAGACTTTCATCAGTACCAAACAGAGGAGGGAGAGCCTTCTTATGGGTCTGGTCCTTCGCTTCGAGCGAGAGCAGATTCGCTTACCGTATGGGGACGAGAGGTCCCGCGAACTCATCTCCAAACTGGAGCACGAACTAATCATGTTTGGTATGAGCAAGGAGGGTAAGTTGGACAGCATCGCTCGGCACGACGACTTCGCCATAGCCCTCGCTCTGGGTAACTGGGCTACCACTGAGTTCCGTGAGCGCATCATCGATTTGGACTCCTTGATGTCGGGGTTGATAGAATGACTTGGGGCACTCTGATAATAGGGGATGATTATGACTCCTTGGTCAAGGAGGCAGACTCTGGGCGTTATTGGGTCACACAGCAGTTGTTGCAGCACCCTCTGCTCAAGTCCGGCCTGATACTAGACGAGGAGTTAGATGTGACTCCTCAGTATTCCCCGGTCTTGGAAAAGAGTGACACCAGCACCCTTTCGCCAACTGGTTGGTTCGATGGGACTTTCGGTGTTGACGCTAATCAGTTGGTCAAGGATTTACGTCGAAGACGCAGAGTGCACAAGGGGTATCGGGAGGAGATAGATGACACTATTTCCCTCATTCGTACCCTGAAGAGCATGGAAGTCGATTCCCTTCTGAGTTCAATACCATGGATTGATGGCTATGAGCAGACTGTCAAGAACCTAGGATTGTCTGACCGTGATTTGAAGTCACTGCGTAAGTTCGCGGAGAGACGAGAGGTGTCCCTCAAGCAAGCATGTATCCAGTGGGATAATGCCAATGGGGTGCTTACCAAATTGTCTCAATTGAATGACTTGGACTCTGACCAACAGACTCTCTGGTCTGAAGCAGTCGAGAAGCGGAATGAAGCCAAGAAGATGTGGAGGCATACATTGCATCAGACAGATACCTTGAGCAAGGATGAGGGGGTTTGGCTATCCTCTGCTGCTGAATTACTGCTAGAGAAGGGCCCTATGGGCTCCCGCCAGATTGTAGAGAGGATTATCAAGTACGACGCCCGGAACAAGGGCCTCACCCCTCAGAAGATGGGTGCTCTCCTGAAGATGTACGGTAGCGAGCATGACATCGTCAAGAACGGGTCTCGTTGGGAGTCCGAAGGCATGAATCACGATTTGCTTCTCAAGGACCCATGGGCTTATGCGGCAGGCTTCCTAGACGCTGATGGTTACATCACCATTACCAAGAGAGGAGAGCCTAGGGCTGGAATGATAGCCACAGGGACTCGAGGGAGGCTGCATTGTGAGCAGATGTACAAGACTCTTGGTTGTGGTGTGTTGCAATTGGATTTGAAGATTCATAAGAACAGTCGCCGTAGTCAACACAGACTGCAGTTCTATGGCGCTGATGACTTGCGTAAGTTACTGAAAGGGGTCCTCCCACATCTCCAATTGAAGACCACACAAGCGAATGCCGTGCTAGAACTCTTGGATTTGAGGGGGCGAAGTAGTGATATCGCTAAGAATCGCCGTGTTGATTTGTACCGTGTAGTGAAATACGCCAATTGGCAGGATGTTAATGGTAAGGAACTTCTTGAAGAGTGGAAGGTTGATGAACAAGACCTCGCCTCAATGGAGGCAGTGGACCCTGAGGTTATCCGCCTCGTGGATGATGCTGGTGGCATATTAGGTGATATTTGATGGCAGATGAAGGTCGTATTGGGCGTTTCCTCGATAGGATGACAAAACCGTTCCGTCGTAAGACTACCCCTGAGCCGATAATGCCCCTTTGGAAGGCTGGCATACAGGAACCTGTCCTTGTCCAAGGTGTCAGCATTCCAGCACTCTACGCCACTGTGCAGGAGAGCATCATACTACGTACTACAATGAACACCCTCTGTCAGGAGATATTCAGGCGGGGCTTCTACTGGAAGAGGAAGTTCCACAAGCAATGCATGGATTGCGATGAGGAGTTCCAGCATGACGTCGATGAGTGCAAACTCTGTGGTAGTAGTGAGTTGAAGTCTGCTGACGCTGACCAGATTATCTACCCTAGGTGGTTCATCAAGCAGCGCAATAGCATGGACCAGTCATTCATGGATGTCCTCCGTGAAGTCGAATGGGACTTGAACATAGTCGATGATGGGTTCTATATCCTCGTCAAGGAGTATTACTTGGACCCCAAGGACGGACAGATACAGTTCTACAGGGTGAGGGATATAGTACGTGGCGACCCCACCTTCATGCGTATAGTGGCGGACAAGAAGGGGACTCGAGGTGGTCGTTATCTCATATGCCCCGTTCACAGGGACAAGACGTACCCACATAGCAAGGAGAGTCAGAAATGCGAGACCTGCAACCTCGATTTGCAGGACGTCCACTTCATCAATACTGCAGGTTCGGGCAAGACCCAGTACTACATCGAAGGCGAGGTAGTCCACGTCTCCAAGTTCAATCCATCCAAACTCTATGGGCGTAGCCCAGTCGCTACACTGTGGCGTCAGGCGATGACCCTCACAGCAATGGACAATTACATGTACCTCGCTTATCAGAAGAGGAGGATACCCAGAGGGGTACTCGCTATAACCACTGATAACATCCAATCCACAGCCTCCTTCTGGAAGGGTGCAGAGGAGAAGATGGAGCGTGACCCGAATTACATCCCCAAGGTGGGCATAGAATCAGCCACTGGGAGAGGTCGTGTGGAGTTCGTCCGCTTCATGGACTCATTGGACGAGATGCAGTATGGTGCAGTCCGTGATGAGTTGAGAATGCGAATAGCAGCCTTCTATGGAGTCTCCAACATCTTCATGATGGATAGTGGCAAGGGTGGTGGACTCAACAACGAGGGCCTGCAGATTCTGGTCACCAACCGAGCAGTGGAGTTCGGTCAGAAACTGTACAAGAGGGACATCTTCCCTCGAATCTTCGAGGAGATGGGCATGACTGACTGGGAATTGACGCTGTACCCGAACGAGGAGGAGGATGACGTCACCCGTCTCCGTAGGGATGAGATGGAGGTCAATATCGCGCAGAGGATGCAGCAACTCGGCTTCCAACCCGAACTGACTGAGGATGCAGGTAGGGACATACGGTTCGTCTACAAGAAGCCCTCTCCTGAGGAGATGGAGCAGCAAGAGCAGTTGCAGAACGTGCAACAGCCCGGAGGAGGCGGGTCACCGCCACCAGCAGCACCGCCGCCACCAATGGCTCGCCCACCTATGCCAATGGCAGGTGCTGGGATGGGGATGGCGCCCGGCATGCCGATGGGGAGACCTCCTATGAGAGGTCCCATGCCTGCAATGGGAGGTGCTGGAATGCCGATGGGAGGGGCAATGCCGCCCGGTGGCGCTCCAATCATGATGATGGAGAAAGGGGTGACTGGAGTACAATCCCCCAACTCCTCAGGTAGGGATTCCCAGTTATCAGGCGGGCGTAGGAAGACCAAGCAGCGAGGGGAGGAGGACTCACCTGAAGTGAAGGCTCAGAAGCAGATAGAGCAAGCCATGCGACAGGCTGAAGACCCCATGGGTAACCAACCCAAGTCCAATCTCTCCTAAGCAATAGATTAATGAGCAAGTCGTTCCTCGAAGGGACGATGTCGGACACGATTGTCAAACTCGACCCAATGGTTAGGAAACTCGAAACTAGTATTAGCGAGTTCAAGAACGCCCTGCAAAACAACGACTTGGTTGCTGCTCAGCAGTTCCTGAGGTCCATCAACCAGACCAGTGACTACCTCTCGGAGGATGTCACTTCAATCTACAAGTCAGAGACAGAGGCTAACAAGGCTGTCGGGGTGAATGACATCTACGCTGGTGGTGCACCAGTCTTGGAATTCAAGGACCAAGGTGCCATCATCAAGGGTGACAGGCCTCTGGGATACATAGGCCCTGATGGAATCCAATCTAATTGGAAACCACAACACGGTTTCGGACAGAGGGTTGACTGATGTCAGATGACGTCAGTACTCTCGTAGGTGCTCTCATCACCAAGATGGAGCGCATGGATGGCGATATCAATACCCTCCAAGCGCAGAACGTCGAACTGAAGAAGATGGTCTCCAATCCAGATTTGCTATTGAAGCAGGCTGGTTTCGTCAGGGCTGTGACCCCAGCCACTGAGGATGTATGGGGTGACCCTCTCAGAGGTGAGAGGAATGAGGTCATCGAGAAGGCTGCAATCGCCATCGATGGTGTCATGGTCATGCCGGAGTCCAATGCTGATTGGCACGAGATGGGTTGGGATGACATTCATGCAATGGCCAATGAGGCCGCAGTAGTAGAAGGAAGGCCGGTGGACCAATGAAACCAATGAAAGTGATAGCAGGGGAGCACGCTCCTGATGTGGATGACCTACTAGAGAAAGCCAAGGACATGGATGACATGCTCACCAAGGTGGCTGAACTCAGAGACGACTCACAGATGAGGAACATCACTGGTGTGGAGGAGGCTCCAATGTCTCACTACTGGACCAACCAGCAGCAACCGGAGGAGGGAATCGAGAGCGTTACGAACAGGGGTGCACTCAGTGAGACCATCTCCTTCGACACCAATGCCAACCCACACCAGACGGGCTCTACCCTATCTGCACACGAGAATAGCGGTGGGGAACTGAAGAAGGCAGGTCTCGAAGACCTACTAGCAGGTGCTGGTGGTGGCCCGAAACCACCCGGTGGACCACCCGGCTTACCCGGCATGGGCAAGCCACCCGGTATGGACAAGCCACCTATGGGTGACATGGATGACATGGGTGATGATGACCCTGACGGCCTCGCTGATAGAATCAAGGGTCTAGTCGATAAACTAGCAAGTAAGGCAGGTGGACCAGAGAAGATGCCTATGCCACCCGGTGGACCACCCGGTGGACCACCCGGTGGACCACCCGGTGCAGGCGGACCACCCGGTGGTATGCCAAAGCCACCCGGCGGACCAATGTGAGGTTGAGGTGGTGATTGTGTGTCTAGAGAGGACCCTCACCAGTTCTATCTAAGGGCTCGTGAAGATTTCATAAAGTCTCCCGGTCTCAACGAAGCAGCCAATCTCTACTTCGCTGTTGAGAACCTGCACGCTCACGGTATTCCTTTCCACACTCCCGACTCTGTGAGGAAGGCGTATCTCCTATTGAAGAACGAAGACGTCATTGAGGGGGATGATGACAGTGAGAGTGGCTCTTATGGTGGATTCAAGGGTCAGACCGAGCAGGAAAAAAGAGACTTGAGGCGATTAGCACGAGAGAATGCTGATAGAAGAAAGGGGAAGACAGGGACTAAGTTTCGCAGAATGGACACCCCTAGCAACTACCCAGACCTACCTCCTGCATTCGACCCCTCCACATCAGACCTGCCTTTGAGTGATTTCTTCAGGCACCACAACAAGGACTTGAGGACGTTGTGGGAATTCATGGCAGTGAATGAGAGGGTGGTCCCAGAGCAAATGGTAGATGCGTTCTATTCCTATCGCCCGACTGGTGACCACCCCCTCAGTAGCATATTCGATAGTGGGTTGGATGGCCAGAGCAAATGGCACTCTCTCCTCGATAGGCTCTACACACCCACTAGTTCTGACAATGCAGCGACTCTGGATTCCAAGATGAAGAGGTACGAGGAGAAGTTCGGCTCCGCACTGGATTCCAATGAGATATCCACAGAGCGCTCCCATCAGGAGATGTTCGGCAAGTTCGATGACAATTCAGTAGGTCTCCATGACTTATTCCTCGGTGGCTTGGGTACATGGCAAGCCGGGCATAAGATGAATTACGGGCAGGAGGGCGATACAGAGAGTTATCTAGCACATCTCAAGATGAAGATGGAAGGCGTGCCGCAGTCCATCATCTCCCAGACCCTGTTCAATGAAGATGGCAGCCTCAGGAAAGACCACGCTACCCGTGCCAAGACCGCTATACGAAACTCTGCTGATTCGCAACAGCAGATGGGGCTCCTCCCCCTCCTACTGGGTCTCGAGAATCTAAGTACTGCAGATGGCAAGACTGCCATCAAGTGGTTCATGGATGGCGCGCAAGGCAACATCCAGAATAACCCCACCTCCCGCTCGGAGACGAACTTCCTCAATGGACGGAAAGACCCTGAGTCCCTACTGTCGCGTATCTGGAAGAAGCGGCTGAGCGCCATCTCTGCTGGTCTGACCACACCTCTGATACAGGCAGGGATACAGCAGTCTCCCACTAGAGCGACAGACATGTCCGGTTCATATGGTGGGAAGAACTACAGGGGTTTCAAGAGGGACCCTTCCAGTCGTGAGGCGGACTTGTGGCACAAGGCCCTAGTATGGTGTAGAGCCGACAAGGATGGAGTGCATAAGTTGCACAGGGAAGAGAACCCCCCTGTGTTCCATCAGATGATGAACGAGTTCGGCATCCTACCGAATGGGAAGGGACATTACTCAGGCAGTCATCCTAAGATAAATGAGAAGTTGATTGACGATTGGTTGACGAATGGAGTCAAGGGCATCACTCGGGAGCAAGTAGCCAAATTGAAGGAATGGAAGGAGAAGGTCGAGAAGTACTCGAGTAAGGATTGGACCAAGACAGCATGGGGAGCACCATATCACGCCCCTACTCATCCAGACGGAAAAGACTCCTTCTCCAAGGTGTATCACGACATATTCGCCTCTGGTGAAGGAGGGCACAGCATGAGCCCTGCCGATTTAATGCAAGCGATGCACCAGATGTTCGGTGGCATGTTCACGATGAGGCCTCATTACGAGGCCAGTGATTTGCAAGGGAGCAATAAGAAGACTGTCAGGCAGGTGATATACGATGATGATGGGGTCGACACCCGGCGGGGCGGGGATGCTGACTTCGGTGGCTGGGCTGCAGCCACTGACATGATTGGGGAGAGTGGCATGGTGCCATACGCAGGGCGTGGGGAGTCAAAGGAGGGCGAACCGCTAGGGATGGACTACAACTCTTGGTTAGGGATGCTCCTACCCAAGGACCGTGACATCATCAGCAATCTCGAGGGCTCAGGGAGCCCCTTGTATAGCACTAATAGCATGTATGACTTCGCTGCGTTACCCAAACTCCCATTCTCCCTGAGGGACTATCACAAACAGCGTAGGTCTGCGGACCCACCGCAAAGGTCTGGTGACCGGATAGGGGACGGTCTCCATTTATCTAGCGATGATGCGAGACGACATATGGCTCATCAAACTAGTTACAACCTAGGCTCCACCTATCCCCATGAGGAGGAGCATGACCTAGGGGATGCCGATAGCATGACGCACCTCATCGACCTAGTGATGGGGATATTCCAAAGTCATGGGCAACCCCATTCATTCTTCGATGAGTTCTTAGGTGGTCCTGATTACTTCCTCAGTCAATTGCTAGACCGCCGTCATGACCCAATCACCGAGGACGTCTCCTCCCCCCTTCCAAATCCAGACCTCGCGACTATCGGGAGATTGCTCGAAGGGGCGAATCTGATGCGCTACTTGAAGGAAGGTCGTACTGGCCATGAGAAGATAGCAGACTCGCCGTATGACAATATCGGGGACCGATACGCCCTCTACTACCATGACGAGGATGGGATATACCCCGGTACTGAGGGGGAGAGTGATGGATTGCTGCATGGCTTGGAGCCTGATACCGGGAGGGGTGACTCAGTTCCCCAACGCTTCAATGAGTTCAAAGCCTCTCCTGAGGCCACACCTATCGAGAACCTCCTCATACATCCCCACGAGAGAGTGTCCCATGGTAATAGGGGCATAGGCTCAGTGAAGGAATTGAGAGAACTGTTGGCAGGCCACCCCTCTGCCCCAGAATCCCTCGACTCCGTTTTCCATCAGCAGAGACTCAGTGCGATAATCGCTGACTTGGCTAATAGGAAGGGTTGGGATAAAGAACGCGAGAGAACGGAACTCAGCAGAGCGACAGGGGCGATAGCCCCTGCGGAAACAGATAGAGTCGACGAATGGGGTAAATGGGTCCCACATGGTGGGATGGAGAACTATGATATATACCCCGTATTAGACCCAGATTCCGACAGCACTTGGACTACGGGTCGTTTCGGTAGACCTAGCCATGCAGAGGGCCCCTTGGCACGCCCCAGTCCTCTGTTGGAGGCAGATGACGAGGAGAACTGGGACAGCAATTTCAATGATAACTTCTTCAAGTACCTAATCACATCGAGGGCCTATCGGCTGGGTAGCAAGAGACTCCAACAAGGTCGCTCAAGCGTCGACATGGGTCAGGGCTTGGTCGGTGACATGGGTCTGGGGGGTGGTAGTGAGGCAGAGGAAGATAGTGAGGAAGGTTCTGGGTACCTGCTTGCCCCAGAGCCCTTCTCTCTCATGTCTCGTCATATAGAACGACTACGGGATTTGGCCCTAACCTTCTCAGAGGACAGCATAGCGCGCAAGAGGGTCGAAGAAGCCATACGCAAGCAGCAGGAGATGCAATTCCAAGTGGCGTATTCCAATCAAGGTGCCTTCGATGATTCCGATGCTCAGATTGGTAGGGTGAACTATGCTCATATGTTCCTCAGAATGATGGGGGATACCTTGCATCACACTGGTCTCGTCGCTCAGGCTCTCAAGAAGCACTTCATCTCACAGGACCAGAATAATGCTGGCCTCTTCGGGCCGGACCCTCAGGGATATGCGAATCACATGGAACTCCTCCATTTCGCTAACTCCCTGCTTCACGCCCCTGACCAATCATGGCGGAAGGCCTTGGGTACAGAGATGGCCAAACTAGGTGATGAGCCCCTCTCCAATCAGATATCGGAGCCTCATACGGTATCATCCTACATATCTCCCGTGGTGAGAGAGGGAGTCTACAATCTCGAAGCAGGTCAGTTCGAGTCCGCAGAGGCAGATGGAATCGAGCATGAGCGAATGACTGGGGCCTTCAAAGGCGCTGAGATACCCAAGGGGACAGCCATCGCCCGACATTACATAGAGAACGGGCATGGGATAGGAGGCGCTGATGTGCATGCTCGTGCCCGCCGTGCTTTGGCTATTCTAGATTTGTATAACTCGCCGGAGGACTTCATGGGGGACCTAGACAACATCTACTCTAGAGGCTCTAGAGGAAGGACCGTGACAGGCCCTGAAATCCAGAGGGGTAAGAGTGACTCTGTCGACAGCATTCGTTTCGCAGGGACAACCAATCAAACGCGTGATGATTTCAGCGCCCTCATGTCGGTGCTTGGGAATATGGACACTGACTCCCGGAAGACTACTAGAGCCATTAGCGTACGAGATAATGAGCCCCTTGGTGACTGGGGTGCAGGCTTCAATCAGTCAACTAGTATGGGCAAAGCCGCTCGTGGCAGAAGGATGGCCAATGCCACCCGTAGTATTTCTCGTTTGCTGCACCCGTATAGTTGGGACTATGAGGGTAGCAGTGGTAAATTGTCTCTCAGCGAGACTGATAAGCCTAAGACCGTCCCCTTCGGTGGCAAGGAAGGCCTAGCGCCCTTGTCTCTCTGGTCATCGGGTGCACTCAAGCGGCGAGGAGGGAGTGTTACCCGTGCTAGCATCAATCCCACGTACACTGGCGGCCTCCCCACCATGACTGCCACTCATGGGGTTCCCGGAGAGGACAGAGCGAGAATCCATGTCGCTCCCAATGTCGCTAATCACCTGTTTGGTGAGTCTCTGGGCTATGAGGGTGATGTTCTTCACTCACCAGAGGCGGCGGACTACTACGAGACTGGTAATCAGAGAACAGCCGCTCAAAGGGAGTTGAGTACAGTGCCGCCTAACGAGACCATGGGAGATAGCGGTATCATGGCTCGGGGCTTCGACCTCGAGTTAGACGTACTCACAAACGAGGACCTCATTCACAAGAAGGACGAAGGGGACCCAGTCCCCATCAAACCCATGCACCGCATCTTCGCCCTCGATGACCTCGAGCATCTGAGAGGGTTCTCTGATGACTGGGTAGTCTCCTCTTGGCCTGAGGGGGAGAGGGTCATCGTTCACAAGAAAGGCAAGAAACTAGTCATCACCAACAGTGGTGGTAAGAAGGTCGCTATCCCAAACAAGGTCCGCAAAGACATCAGGAAGGCGTATGATGCTGATTTCATAGTGGATGCGATATGGGACGACGAGTGCCTGCATATCGTTGATGTCATCCAAGTCGCGGATGAGAAGGTATGGGACGACCGAACGAAAGACAGAAATCGTTTGCTGCGTGCGAAATTCGAGGCTACTGATAACGTATCGATACCTGCACCTATCAATACCAAGAGAACCGATAGTGAGGGACTGCAACGTGCATATGATGACCTCATGAAGGAGAAGGGGGTTAAGCAAATCCTCTTGAGGGACGCCGAAGCGACTTACATGAGAGGGGAATCAAGACATCCGAAATGGGTCTTGTGGAGGCCTGACAAGACTATCGATGTCCGAGTGGTGTGCTCTTCTGGCGCACAGCATTGTCTAGGAGTTGGCCCTATTGACGAGGAGATGGCTAGGAGCATTGGCAATCGCAGTCAGGAGTACGAGGGTGAGCATTACATGGATGTCGGTTCCCTGTACAGCACTAAGGTCGAGGAGGGGGATTACATCACAGTGGCTGTCTCTAGCACTTCCGTCACCAGCAGGAAGAAGACTGACATCTACCAAGTCAACGCCCCTCGATACATAGGCCCTTCAGAAAGTCATGCCACTGATAGTATTGACACCCTTCGTATTCTCTCGCCTGCTACAGAGCGTAACATACCACATAAGGTCAGGGTGAAGAAAGGCAATGTGCTCATCTCCTTCCCTCTAGGTGATGTGGTGTACGAGACTGAGTCCATAGGTCATGGTTTCATTATCAAGTCAGTCGATGCCCCTTCAGACTACCTCGGTAGGATAGCGGAGTCACAGAGGGACTACTGGGCTCCCCTCGCTGCCGTCCTTCTCAGGAGTGAGAGCGAGAAGATGAAAGAGAAGGATGAGAAGGAGGCTGTCGTGCCAGAACCCCCAGCCAATCACGACAAGAAGCCGAAGAAGGTACTGAAGCCTTCCGAGAGGCTACTGAAGGACCCCGAACTCGCTAAGTCCATCGTAGTCTCACTGCATAAAGTCGAGGAACTCCTGAAGGAGAAGATTACTTGGACAGGTCCCAAGGGCTTGGGTATCGACCATGGTAGTCCCATAGAGAGCCCATCCGGCCCTACTGAGAATACCGAGGGTTACAATCTGCCAGACCACGACCCCGGTCACAGGCAGGAGAAGTACGGTGCGTGTTGGTGTGGCGCTGAGAAGGGCCAGACCTGTGAGCAGGGTAGGGCTCACAAAATGGAGGACTGTCCTATATCACACCCTCCTAGGGATGAGAGCAAGGACCCGAAACACATACGTTTTTCTCATTCTTCTCGTGAAGATTCTTCCGTGTGATTCATATACCATGAGAATAGATAGCGGCGTTTGTGCTCATGCTGGACCAGCGGGTTATCGACCCTGTCTTACTGAAAGGCAGGTCCAGTGACTTAGTCGTTGCAGGCTACGCATCAGTCGAGATGGTGGATAAGCAGGGCGACCTCATCACACGCGGTGCACTCAGGGACGCTTTCGGCAAATTCATGAAATCACCCGGTTTCAGAAACGTCCAACTAGCCCACTCCAATATACAAGTAGGTGAGGTGATACCCACTTACGAGGACACATCTGGCAGGATGTGGAAGTCAGAGGTTGATGACACCGGCATGTTCGTCGTCATCAAACTACGCAGTGACATAGAGAAGGCCCGTGAGGTCGCAGCAGAAATTCGCAAGGGGAACCTGAAGTCGTTCTCCATCGGTGGACAGGCTTTCGAGCGTGTCAATAAGCATGATGGCACCAGAGGTGACTATCGTGAGATAAGCCGCATGGAGTTGCACGAAGTGACCATTTGCGAGAAGGGCATCAATCCTGAGGCCCAATTTAGAATCCTAAAGGAGGATAAAACAAACGGTGATAATATGACAGACCCAATGAATGAATTGCAGAATGTGCTGGAGCGCTTATCCAAGCGTCTCGACGATGCTGAAGCCAGTGAGGCTGATGCTACTCTGAAAGCGAAGGAAGATGCTGATAAGTCGAAAGACGATGCAGACAAATCCAAAGATGAAGAGAAGATGGACGAGAACAAAGAGAAGAGCGACGACGGCAAAGAAGAAAAAATGAAGAAAGGCGACTTAGATGACGTGATTACCACGGACTATCTGAACTGGCTCGAGACGACTGTGAAGTCCGCTGGGTTTGACCCAATGGCAGCACGCGGTCACTTCGAGGACCCCGAAGACGTGGGCAAGGCTTACCTCCAAGAGGGGAAGCATGGCTACGACCACAGGGGACAGGGCAGCATCGAAGGCGCTGGCGAGGATGACTCAAGCAAGAGGCCAAAGATGAACTTCGGGTCCGCACCTAGCGGGAACAAGAACGTCATAAAGGGCGACTACCTTGACGAGTCCAGTGTCGAACCCTCACAGATAGAGGAGGCTTATCAGGTCTACAAGGCCGCTGCAAAAGAGCAGCAGTTCAAGACTGACCTCGGTAACCAGTTCTCCATGAGGTTCCAGAAGGAGATGCAGGTAGAAGCAGACGTTGCTGCCAAGGCATCTTACGATGCTAGGGACCCTATCACAGACCTTCAGAAGGCTGTTCTAGCCATGTCTGACAGGATTGATAACATGGGTACTACAGGTGTTGACATCCAGAAGTCCGCAGCACCTGCGCTGAACGTCCACATTCCTGAGACCACCGAACTGGCACAGATGTCGTGGGACGATGTCCACCGACTAGCCGGAAAGGCTCTACAGGGAGGTGACAACTGATGGCACGTAATTATGTACGAACAATACAAGATATGGAAAGATACTACTACGGTGGTACAGCAACGACCGGGTACACCTACAGCAGTGGGGACATACTAAAGGCAGACGCGCCTCTTATGTCCACAACGGCTGGTACCTACCAAGCAATCTACGGAAGGAAAGTTTGGTCGCAACTGAACCAAGAGTTCAACGCGTTTAGCATACTTCCAAAGAAGCCTTGGGAGCGAAGTGGGTGGAGAATCATCACCGCCAAGCCTTCGTTCAACGTAGGCGGCGGACTGGCTGAGAACGCTACTCTGCCAGACACCACCAAGCCTGACTTCCTACACG